>Ga0209164_1001396_pt1 | contig 31879 bp, 34 predicted proteins | sample MTBNYHSulfiMetaG_FD_187458 | JGI IMG/M metagenome (GOLD analysis project Ga0209164, IMG submission 187458) | Enrichment culture microbial communities from rom New York Harbor, USA that are MTBE-degrading - MTBE-NYH (New York Harbor Sulfidogenic)... | ecosystem: Environmental > Aquatic > Marine >... | reverse complement strand
GCTCAAAGACATTCCGCATTTTCAGTTCGAGGGCCTCTCTCAGCTTCTGGGAGCCTGGGTAGGGTCAGAGGGTGCCTTCGCTGCCCTTGACTCCGAAGAGTATCTCTACTGGTCTTACGCTAAGGTTAAGGCTCCCTGTTTCCATTGCACCGGCTGGTATGACGTCAGTGCTGGAAGCGTGTTCCAGAATTTCCTCAACATGCGTGAGAAGGGAGGCTCGGAGCGTGCCCGAGAGGGGCAACACCTGCTCTGCGGGCCCTGGGCCCACGGGTTTATCTTGCCGCCTTTCCTTGGCGGTCTCAATTTTGGCCCGGTGACTCCTACTATGGTACCGGCTCTACATGAGAGGCACATGGCGTTCTTTGACAAGTATCTGCGGGGGATGGACGTTGACATTCCCGCTGTACGTTACTTTGTAATGGGCAGGGATAGATGGCAGGATGCTGATACCTGGCCCCTGCCCCAAACTGAATGGCAGCGCTTCTTCCTTCACAGCCGTGGGCGGTCAAATACCGCTGCTGGCGATGGCCTGTTAAGCAGGGAGGAGCCCGACTCAGAACCACCGGATATATTCGTTTATGACCCGCGATTCCCCGTTCCGACTCTAGGAGGCCGAAATCTCCCTATAGGCAGGCTGGTGCCGGGGCCCTTTGACCAGACTCCCGTTGAGAAACGTAGCGACGTGCTGTGCTATGCGACACCTGAGCTTAGCGAGGATATCGAGGTTACGGGACCTCTTGTCCTCCATCTCTTTGCTGCCACATCAGCCAGAGATACCGATTTCACGACAAAACTGATCGACGTCTATCCAGATGGCTCCGCTTACAACGTGGCAGAAGGATGCATTCGAGCTCGATACCGCAAGTCCATCATCCAACCTGAGCTTGTCAATCCTGGAGAGGTTTACCAGTATTGCATCGACCTGGCAGTCACAAGTATTGTCTTTCGCCGAGGGCATCGCATCCGGATAGACATTTCGAGCAGCAATTTCCCTCGGATCGACCGCAACATGAATACAGGCAACGCGTTTGGTGAAGACGCCCAGGGCGTGCCGGCGGTACAGACTGTATATCATCAGTCAGACTACGCATCATATATCGATTTGCCAATAATACCGGCTGCGAGGTGAGGATTATGCGGTGGTTGAGGGTGAGGAAGCCAAGATAGCCTTCAACAACAAGTTCCTCGCCGATGTCCTCGGCGTTCTCCACGGGGACAAAGTCATCCTTGAGGCCACAAACCCATCAAGCCCCGGCGTCATCCACCCCGTGGGCACCGACAACTACGTCCACGTGGTCATGCCCCTGTTCAATTAGCCAAAACCTTGAGATTCAATGTGGTCGTCAAGTATGATAACCGATGCCTAGACAATAGCCTTCTGTTGAGTCTAGCCATTGAAGGGACTGACTTACCATGTTGGAACTATTCTTCTTTGTCCTCGGAATTGTAAATAGTTGCCTCTTGATTTTCATCTTTCTCATTCGAAGGAGTAGATTTGGCATCCTGCAACGAATTGGGTGGGCGTATTTGCTCTTGGCGATTCCTGCCGTCTATGGCATTTTCTTGGTCTTTCAGGAGCAGAAGACAGTACGATACAGTATCTTCCTGGGGATCTTCTTAGCATTCTTAGCTCTAGAATGGCTGTTTGATTACGTTTTTAAAATCAATTTTCGAGAGAACTGGAAGCAAAACTGGAAATATGTAATACCCTATTTGGCTTTGTACTATGCGATGAACTACGGATTTGTGGTAATGCCATGGAAAACCCATCTACCATGGGGGCTCGTTATGCTCGGTCTTTTTGTCATCCAGATAATCACGAATTTGAGGAGTCACCCCAAAATAGGTGGTTAACAAATCTCTAGATTACAGAAGCTGGCAGGATGCTAACGACTCCTTCGGAGAAGCTTGGTCATAGTCAATGCGAATCAGACATCCCCATGTTCGTGCAGTGGTGACTAGACTATTCTTGGATTGATTAGTCTTTTCAGCGAAAGGCGTTTCTTCGGGGAGCGCCTTTCTTGTGTCCAGTAAGTCTTTGACTGTAATGTCGCGGTGCTGAGCTTCAAGGATCTTCACTTCTTCGTTGAATGAAGCTAGTTTACCGGCATCTGCACTTGATACGATTTTACAATCAGGCGTGAAGTCAAGACTATGTTCGTGCGCAGCTGCCTTGGCTACGAGACGTGGATACAATCAAGTATAATCTGTGTACATGACAGCTATCGATATAGGGAGGATGAGAGGTAATCGCTTATGGAATGGAATATGGACATAGGGAAGTTTTTTGGCGTAACTCACAAATACCACGCAGTCTGCAATCCCATGAGTACAGTGAAACTCGACGAACTGATAGAACTCCTGAAACTGGACCCCGGGGCTTCCGTACTCGACATCGCCTGCGGCAAGGCGGAGATGCTCACAAGGTTAGCTGAGCGATTCGAGGTGTCCGGAGTTGGAATCGACAACTCCCCGTACTTCGTAGCAGAAGCAAGACAGAAGCTTCAAGAACGAGTACCCGACGCTCGAATTGAAATTCTCAGCATGGACGGGGCGGACTACAAGCCTGAACGGTTGTTCGACTTGACAATGTGTATCGGTGCTTCATGGGTCTATCAGGGACATCGAGGGACCTTGCGTGCTTTGAAATCTATGACGAAACCAAATGGTCTTGTTCTCACTGGTGAACCTTTCTGGCTTCAGGAGCCGAGCGAAGCGTATCTAGCTGCCGAGGATCACACGCGTGATGAGTTTGGTACACACTACGAGAATGTACTCGTCGGCGAAGATGAAGACCTTGTCCCACTCTACACATTGGTCAGCAATCAGGACGATTGGGACCGATATGAGGCACTTCGGTTGTATGCAGCAGAGAGGTATGCCGGAGACAATCCGGACGACGCTGACGTACCGGAGATACTAGCTCGTGTCGCTCATGGATGGAAGAACTACCTGCGTTGGGGTCGTGATACTACTGGTTGGGCGATGTATCTGTTTCGAAAGCCGTCTCATATCGATTGATAGCTATCCAGAGGAGTAACGGAAGTAGATGCTGTTCCTGGTTTCCAGTACTGCAATACAGCCAGACTGAAACACTTCGTCCATGTCAATATGTGTTTGGCAAAATGCCTACACACTCTTTTTCGACGGAAGAATCATAGTACAAGACGATCACACATCCCAATGTTCGTCCAGTGGTAAGCTGGCGGCCTGCACAGGCCGCCAAGAGACACAAAGAGAGAACCCCCGACGGAGAATCGGGGGTTCTTTCTATGCTGACCTCACACTGCGGCCGCGCTAGACCACCTGGCCCCCATTGGGGCTAATGACCTCTCCCATCGCTCCGCACCCCCGATTGCGAGACCTGCACGTGGAACATATGTGACTTCCCCCTCACCGGGAAGCACTGGGTTGCGCCCGCCTGACGCTGCCTTGCCGTTGCCACCTCGCTTCACACGAACGAGAGGAGAAGTCACGTCTGCGTGAGCGGCTTCTCACTCCACCAGGTCCACCAGAGTACCTTGATCAAGCGACCTTCGCCGTACCGAACGTTGCCCGCCTTGGATTGCGCAGTCAATGCTTTAACGTTCCTTTTCGCAACCGCCCATCTGCCCTTCGAGATCCTGTTCTGGCGATAGTACTCACCCTCCTTAAGCCAAATGTATCTGTAGAGCCCCATTCTCCTGTATTCTGGATTGGTCCAGGCACCGCCTTGCCATACCTCGCCATTTGAGAAGTCCACCGTAGCGGGAGGCTCATTCAGGCTATGCTGGGCCTGCTCCGTGGTGCAGAGCCACGTCATGTTGCCCAGTTCATGCCCGACGAAAATGCAGAATGCTATCGCCCCTCTATCCAGTCTGCCTTTCGTGTCGACAGCATATTTCCTGAAGTGGAATCCCTGAGCCTCCAGCGCATCCGCCTCTTCATTCGTGCGGATCACCGCGGAAGTCACACCGTCCACCCCGGGCAGGAATTCAGCATCCCTGCGCATCCTCTCAGCACTGCCGTTGTTCTCATACAGGTAGTAAGACTCACATCTGAACAGCTGCGCCGCTCCAAATGCAGCTACACGTTTGGCCAGTGTGAGGAAGCCTTCAGTCCGATAAGTTAGCGCTGCTCTCCGGAATAGCTCCCTCAGTCTACTCACATTCATTTCCTTGTCTCCTGTGCCCGCTGCGGTGTCAGTGGCTTCTCCCTCCACGACTTCCACCACAGGATCTTGAGGTAGCGGCCTTCGCCGTACCGAAGGTTGCCTGTCTTGATGTCCGCACCCAGTGAGGCGGCGTTGCTCCTGGCAACGGCCCACTTGCTTCTCACAATTCCCTTCTGGAACCACCACTCATCCCTCTTGAGGCCGCTGTACGTGTGAAGCCCCATTCTCCTGTATCTTGGAGCGGTCCAGGCACCGCCAGCCCATGCCTCGCCATTTGAGAAGTCCACCGTGGCGGGAGGCTCTTTCAGGCCGTCCCTGGCCCGCTGTGTGGTGCAGAGCCACCCGATGTTGGCAAGCTCATGCCCGACGAAAACGCAGAATGCTATCGCCCCTTTATCCAGTTTGCCTTTCGTGTCGACAACATATTTCCTGAAGTGGAATCCCTGAGCCTCCACCTCATCGGCCTCCTCGTCGGTGAAGACCACCCTGAAGGACAAGCCGTCCACTTTGGGCACGAAACCATGATCGCTGCGCCTTCTGTAGGTGCTGCTGTTGGCCTCGTATAAATAGTAAGTCTCATATCTGAAAAGCCACCCCGCCGCGTGTGCGCTTGCCCGCCTGGCCAGCGCTAGGAAGCCTTCAGTCCGATAAGTCAGCGCTGCTCTTCGGAATTGCTCCCTCAGTCTATTCACATTCCTTTGCCTATCTCCTCTGCCCGCTGCGGTGGCAACGGCTTCTCCCTCCACCACCTCCACCACAGTATCTTCAGGTAGCGGGCTTCGCCGTATATCATCGCCGGTTTGAATCTGATAGTGGTCTGCAGCGACGCAGTGTTTTGCCTGGCTATCTGACCACACAATCGTGTCGCCCCCTTGTCCGCCAGCAACAAGCTTCTCTTGAGATTGCCGTACCGGTGAAGGCCGAGCTTTCTATACTTGGGATTTGTCCATGTGCCGCCGCTGTATCCTTCCTTCTTTGAGAAGTTCACCCCGATAAGCGGCTCGTTCAAGCTATCCTTAGCTTCCGAGGTCATGGCAACCCACCCAATATGAGCCAGCTCACGGTCAATGAAGAGGCAGGTTGCAGTTGCGCCCTTGTCCAGAGCTTGTCTGGCATTGAAGAAATATACATATGACCGGAACTCAAAGCCATCAGCCTCCAGGTCATCAGCCTCGTGATTGGTCGCCACCACTTTCCACTCGAAGTGGTCCGTCTTCGGCGAAAAATCCTTCTCGTCCAGTTGGCGGGTTTGTTCCAGGGTGTGCTCAACGAGGTAGTAGGTTTCGTACCTGAAGAATAGACCGGCCACGAACCTGATTCCCACTCTAAGCAGGTACTTGCCCCCCTCGGTCTTGTACATTCGCCTCATTCTTCTCAGCAAGTCGCTAAGTCCAGTCATCGCGTTCCACCATCCACCCTGTTTCCCGGGCGCTTAAGGCGTTTCCTTCCACAACCTCCACCACAGCGCCTTGATCAGACGGCCTTCGCCGTACCGAACGTTGCCTGCCTTGTCATCCGCACCCAATGAGGCGGCGTTGCTCCTGGCAACCGCCCACTTGCTCTTCGCAATCCCCTTCTGGAGCCAGTATTCAATTGTCTTGACGCTGCCATACTTGTACAGCCCCATTCTCCTGTATGCTGGATTGGTCCAAGAGTCTCCGGCCCATGCCTCGCCATTTGAGAAGTCCACCGTGGCCGGAGGTTCCTTCAGGCTGTCCCTCGCCTGCTCCGTGGTGCAGAGCCACTGTATGTTGCCAAGCTCATGCCCGACGAAAACGCAGAATGCAATCGCCCCCTCGTTCAGCCTGCTCGTCGCGTCGACAACATATTTCCTGATCTGGAATCCCTGAGCCTCAAACTCATCGGCCTCCTCGTTGGTGGAGACCACCTTGAAGGACAACCCGTCCACTTCGGGCACGAAACCAATATCGCTGCGCCTTCTGTAGGTGCTGCTGTTAGCCTCATATAAGTAGTAGGTCTCGTATCTGAACAGCCACCCCGCTGCAAATGCGCTTGCCCGCCGGGCCAGCGACAGGAGACCTTCGGTTTGATGGATTGATGCTGCTCTTCGGAATAGCTCCCTCAGTCTAGTCACATTCCTTTGCTTATCCCCTCTGCCCGCTGCGGTGTCAGTGGCTTTTCCCTCCACGACTTCCACCACAGGATCTTGAGGTAGCGGCCTTCGCCATATACTGCCGGGTTGAACTTGGTGGTTACCCGTAGCGACGCTGTGTTCCGCCTGGCTATCTGGCCATACATTCGTGTAGCCCCATTCTCTGCCAGGAACAGGTTCCTCTTGAGGTTGCCATACGTATGAAGGCCGAGCTTTCTGTACTTGGGATTGGTCCACACGCCGCCGCTGTACGCTTCCTTCTTTGAGAAGTCCACCCTGATGGGAGGCTCATTCAGGCTGTTCTTAGCTTCCTCGGTCATGGCAAGCCACCCAATGTGAGCCAGCTCACGGTCAACGAAGATGCAGGTTGCCATCGCGCCATTGTCCAGCGCCTTTCTGGCACTGAAGAAATATGCATATGACCGGAACTCAAACCCCTCAGCCTCAAGCTCATCAGCCTCTTGATTCGTCGCCACCACCTTCCACTCGAGATGGTCCGTCTTCGGCAGGAAATCCTTCTCATCCAGGTGGCGCGTTTGTTCCAGGGTGTGCTCAATGAGGTGGAAGGTCTGGTACTTGAAGAGTAGCCCGGCCATGAACCTGAATCCCGCGACAAGCAGGTATGTGACTCCTTCAGTCTTGTATATTCGCCTCATTCTTCTCAGCAAATCGCTAAGTCCAGTCATCGCGTTCCACCATCCACCCTGTTTCCCGGGCGCTTAAGGCGTTTCCTTGCACAACCACCACCACAGAATCCTCAGGTAGCGGCCTTCGCCCTATCGAACGTCTCCTGTCGCGACATCCGAACCCAATGAGGCGGCATCGCCCTCAACGACCGCAAATCTTCTCCTGACAATTCCCTTTGTGCTGGAATCCTATATGTACTTGCGCTTCAATCCTTCGGCTGCAGACGGACACCTTACGCCCTGTGCCGCCATGGCGGCGACACATCTGTTGCAGTGGTCGCAGTCCACACGGGTTATCTCTCCCGACTGCATTTTCCTTATCATATCCGGCTCTCTAATGGTGGCACGTCCAATCTGCACGAACTCGAAGCCCTCCTTCATGACTCTGTCCATGTCATCAAGTGAGCAGACTCCGCCGATGTAGGCTACGGGGATCTTTACGGCATCTTTGATGCGCTTCGCCAGGTCAAATAGGTAAAGCTCCTTGTAGGGGACTTCCTTGACAATGAAGCGGCCGAACAACGCCATCCCCAGCTTGGTGAACGGGTTCTTCTCCGACTTGACATACTCCAGTATGGGAACGTTGCCGCGCATCATGTAGAAGGGAGTCCTGGCGGTGAATCCGCAGCTTGGCACGAGAAGGCTGGCGCCTTCCTCTTCGAACCTTTTTGCCACCTCTACAGCCTCGTCGATACTCAGCCCACCTTTGAAACCATCCTCGCAGTTCATCTTCATGAGTACAGGGTAGCCTGGTCCGACGACTTCTCTTACATGACTGACTATCGAGGCGGGGAATCGCAGCCGGTTTTCCAGGGAGCCACCGTACCGGTCCTTACGGCTGTTGGTCCATGGAGAGAGGAACTGGCTCAGCAGATATCCGTGTCCGGCATGGATTTCGATTGCATCGAACCCTGCCCGCATAGCCATCTTCGCACTCTTGCCGAAGTCATGGCGCACCCGTTCCATATCCTCTTCGTTCATGGCCCGACAAACACTGTACCGGAACAGGCAGAGCTTGCGCGAAGGGCCGATGGGTGTTCTGCCGGTCACAGACTTGTTGGCGAAGAAGCCACAGTGCCCTAACTGGATCGATGCGGCAGCGCCCTCTCCGTGCACAGCGTCGGTGAGCCGTTTCAGAATAGGGATGATCTCTTCGCGCATCCACATCTCGTGTCCGAAGGCCACTCCGTCCCCGGATACGGCACAGTATGCCACTGTGGTCATGCCGATGCCGCCGGCAGCGACCCTCCTGTGATGCTCGATTAGCGCGTCGCTCGGTGTGGCATGGTCACACATACCCTCGAAGCAGCCGGACCTGATGGTGCGATTGCGCAGTTCCAGGTCACCGATCTTGCCGGGGGTGAAGACCTTTGATTCCCGTTTCTCTACCGTATGCCCCACAGTCTTCGGCTGCCTATCTCATTCGTCTTGTCCGTTAGTGAGCCGGCTGTTCTTCAGTAGTATACGCAAATCCGGCTCAGATCACCTGGCCCCCGTTGGGGCTCAGTACCTGCCCCACCATGAAGCTGGACTCGTCGCAGGCGAGGAACAACGCCAGTGGTGTGACCTCTTCCGGGGTGCCCAGCCGGCCCAGAGGAATGGTGCCGAACACGGCCTGAATGAAATCCGACAGGGCCTTGCCTTCTATCGTGGTGCTTCCCCGCAGTCCCTCGGTCTCTATGAAGCCCGGCGCCAGCGCGTTGACGTAGATTCCCTTCCCGATGAGCTCCCTTGCCGCCGCCCTGGTGAAGGCTATGATGCCACCCTTGGCCGCCGAGTAGTGCGAAATCAGGCCGAGCCCGGCGGTGCCGCAGATGGACGCCATGTTGATGATCCTGCCTGAGCCTCTGGCCTCCATGATTCTGACCGCCTCACGCGTGCAGTAGAAGGTCCCGTCCAGATGGACCGCCAGCATGCGCTTCCACTGCTCATCCTCCATGTTCCGTATCTCCGCCGCGTGGAACAGCCCGGCGTTGTTCACCAGAACGTCTATGGTCGAGTACTCCTCCACCGCCCGGGCGAACATCTGCCGCACCTGCCCGCTATCGGCGACATCGGCAGGCACAGCCATGGCCTGTCCCCCCAGAGCCTCGATTTCAGCAACGGTGCCGGCCGCCCTCTCCGCGGATATGTCGTTGACCACCACCGTCGCCCCCTCCCGGGCAAAGGCCAGCGCTATGGCGCGCCCCAGGCCCGCCCCCGCGCCGGTGACCAGCGCAACCTTGTTTCTCAGCTTCATTGGCCCCGTTCCCTCCTAATGCACAGGTGTGAGGCGCCCCCACGAGCGAAGCGCTACATGCTGTGCACCTTCCTCAGTTCACCTGAATTCGGTTTGCCACGCCCATGCCACCCCTACCACCACCCCCTTGTTGCCTCGCCACCTACTCTATGGCCTTGAACATTCTCTTCGCCGCCCCGCAGACGGGGCAGCGGTCAGGCGCCTCACCCTCCACCGTATGCCCGCACACCTGGCACACGTAGAAGGGCTTCTCCTCCACGGCCTGCCCCTTCTCCAGCATGCTGAGGGCGCTCTGGAACAGGCCGTGGTGCGTTTCCTCGACCTGGTTCGCCATGTCGAAGCTGTTTCTCGCCTTCTTCTCGCCTTCGGCCTCGGCCTGCTTGATGAACCCGGGGTACATCTCGGTGAACTCGTGGCTCTCGCCGCTGATCGCGCCAAGGAGGTTGTCCTTCGTGGAGCCTATTCCCTCCATGACCCGAAAGTGGTTGCGGGCGTGGACGGTCTCGGCATCCGCTGCGGCACGGAAGAGTCTCGCTATCTGTTTGTGCCCCTCCTGTTCGGCTTTGTCGGCAAAGAACAGGTACTTGCGGTTGGCCTGGCTTTCGCCGGCAAAGGCAGCCTGTACGTTCTCATGAGTTGAGGCCACGGTGCACCTCCTTGCCCGATTATCCCGCACCATTGTACGGGCAACCCTGCTCATGGCACAAGGCGAGCGCTGTCAAAGTTGAGGGTCCACCCCGTCACCCCATACGTCCGTTCTCTGCCGGCGACGGTGTGGCTGTGTGGGTGTGTTATAATGTTGCCTGCGAACAGTCGCTCTACCCCGTCAAGAATCCCCGCCGGAGGTAGGTCATCCATATCACTCATCTGAGCCTGACGAACTTCCGCAACTACGAGCGCCTTGAACTCGACCTCCCACCCCACCTCACGGTGCTTCACGGCGACAACGCCCAGGGAAAGACAAACCTCCTTGAGGCAATGTACGTGCTGGCGACCGCCAGGTCGCACCGCGCCACCGCCGAAAGGGAGTTGCTGAACTGGTCGGTCCCCCGAGAGGGCGTCGAGGTCACTCGCCTGGTGGCCCAGGTCCAGAGAACGAGCGGGCCGGTCCAGCTTGAGATGGCCCTCATGGGCGTGCTGCCCAACAACGACAACGCTGCAGGCACATCCGAGGCGCTTGAGCCCAGACTGGTGCAGAAAAGGCTCAAGATAAACGGTGTCAGCCGCCGCGCCATTGACCTCATCGGCCAGGTGAACGTAGTCCTCTTCAGCTCGCACGACATCGACCTCATTGCCGGAGCACCATCGGTTCGACGCCGCTATCTGGACGTGACCAACTCGCAGGTCAATTCTCGATATCTTCGCGCTCTGCAGCAGTACAACAAGGTCGTCACGCAGCGAAACCACCTGCTCAGATTGATCGGGGAGCATCGCGCTCAATCGGACCAGCTCGACTTCTGGGACAGGCAACTGACGGAACACGGCTCCTACATCACAGACGCCCGCCACAACATGGTGGCGGAACTGGACGAACTGGCCCGGCCCATACACCACCATCTCACCGCGGGTCGGGAGAGACTGAGGGTGTCGTATCTGCCCAGCGTCGGTGCAGCAGAGTTGTCGAACAGGCTCCAGCAGGCCCGCCCCAAGGAGATCGCCCAGGGGATGTCGCTGGTCGGTCCACACCGGGACAACCTCGGCTTCCAGGTCAACGATGTGAATATGCATACCTTCGGTTCCCGCGGGCAGCAGCGTACCATCGCCCTCTCCCTCAGGCTGGCCGAGGCCAGTTACATGAACTCCAAGACAGGTGATGCACCCGTCCTTCTCCTCGACGACGTTCTGTCAGAGCTCGATGCAACGCGCCGTCAACACCTGCTGGACTTCGTGGCCGCTCATGAGCAGGTGGTTATCACGACAACGGACCTCGACTGTTTCACCCCCGCCTTCCTCGCCGAGGCATCGCTCCTCCGCGTGGAGCAGGGAACAGTGACCCCGCTGTAGAGATGCCCAGGTGCTGTCTCCAATGACCACCCTCACCCTATCCCTCTCCCTCAGAGGGAGAGGGAATTGCGTTCCGACCTCCCAGGGGGAGCCTGACAAGTACCATGCCCAGCATTATGTAAACGTCACCACTTTCCCCGCCTGCACGCAGGCCGATAACCAGGTACGCCCTCCACTCGCCGAAGGCGAGTCGCCTTAGGATACCCCGTGCCGCGCCTTGCCGTACGCCGACGCGCGAACCGTTCGCCCTGAGCTTGTCGAAGGGCGATGCATCGCACCGGCGCCGGGAGCCGTTCATGACGAACGGCGCGACGGCCACCACGCCCCCCACCTGTGGTCGCCCCATTGATGGCGAGGTGGCCCCCACCATGTCATTCTTCGGCCACCTAAGCGGAGCGAAGGGACCGAAGAATCTCCCCCACCCCGAGATTCCTCGCCTTCGGCTCAGATCTCCTGAGGCGACTCCATCGAGGGAGGTCGCCTTCGCAGACTGACGGGGGTCTGGGGGTGTCCCCCAGGCATTCCACGGCGGGTGGGTGGGCCCAACCAACGCTGGCCCCCCCCAGTTTAGAGTGACCGTGACCCACTCACCAGGCAGTTGACCAACAACACCGAAGACGCTTGCACCGCGAAATGAAATCCACCATAATACCGCCAACACCAGGGAAGTATCTGATGCCTGCAGTGGAGGGTTGAAATGGCGGACGTGAGCGAAGACATCGAAAAGGCGGCACGCCTCGTGCTGGAGGCAACCTACGTACTCGCCCTGGTGGGCGCCGGGATGAGCGTGGAAAGCGAGATCCCGCCCTTTCGCGGCCCAGGCGGATTGTGGACCAAGTACGGCGAGCCCGATATGCGAGGCTACGACCGCTTCATCGCCGACCCGAAGGGATGGTGGGAGTCCATCGTCAAGAGAGAAGGCTACGCCAGGGACCTCGTAGAGGGCATCGCGCAGGCCAGGCCCAACCCGGGCCACTTCGCCTTGGCCGAGCTCGAAGAGATGGGCATACTGAAGTACATCATCACCCAGAACGTGGACAACCTGCACTACGCCGCCGGGAGCAAGAACGTGGCCGAGATCCACGGCAACATACATAAGCTGCGCTGCGTATCATGCGGGCGCCGCTTCGAACGGGACGAAATCAACATGGAAGTGATTCCACCCCTGTGCCCGCACTGCAAGGGGTACATAAAGACGGATGGCGTGATGTTTGGCGAGCCTATTCCGCCCGATGTCCTTAAGCGTTGCGAAGATGAGACAGGGAAGTGCGATTGTATGCTTCTGCTGGGTACCTCGGCCCAGGTATACCCGGCGGCGGCCTTTCCCTCACTTGTCCGAAGACGGGGCGGAAGCCTTATCGAAGTCAACCCCTACGACACCGCCCTCACCGCTGCATGCCACGTAGTCATCAGGGGCCACACCGGCGAAGCCCTGCCTCTCCTGGTGGAGCGCATTAGGAGTCTCAGGAAGTAGCGGGACGCCGGCGTCAGCGCAGCACGGCCACATAGCTGTCCAACGGCACGCCGAGCGAATCGGCCACCGGCCGGCACTTGGCCTTGAGGCAGTGAAGCACCCTTCCGTCGCCGGGCAGTTCCGTCAGCGCCTCGTAGTACGCCATACCCTTCGCCAGCACCAGGTCGGCCGCTCCAAACCCCCTCTTGAACTCATCAGAAGCCAGAGAGAAGATAACCCCGGGCACGGAACATCCGGTTGTCATCACCGTGCCGAACTCCCCTTCCAGCCCACACCTTCTCAGGTCGTCAACGGTGAGGTCGTTCTGGACCGGAGACTCCTTGACCACGTAGGTGACCCTGGCAGAGCGCCGCATCCAGTACACCAGAGGCATGTCAAAGAACACCTCGCCGGCGTTGTCCGCGAGGAAGAGCACGTCCCGCGCCTGCTTCAGCCTTTCCTCGAATCGCGACGAATCGTCCCGATAGAACCGCACACCCCACCTCATGTCCTCCCTGATGCTGTCGAACTCCTTGAAGAAGTCGATGGCGTTGCCCAGCGTTGAGAGCACCAGGCGGCCGGCGAAGTCGTCGGCGTAGGCAGGGCCTATCTCCTCGATGAGCTTCCTCGACATCCTCATCTCTTCGTCCTTCATGCCGCGGTACGGATCAAGGTTGCCAGTCAACTCTCTTGCCGCCCGGTGGATCTTCGTGGCGATAGCTATGGAAATCTCGTCGTACGAGAAGTTGTCTTCGACGACTTTCAGTACCGTCTCCAGGGCCTTTGCCCTCAGACCGTCATCATCGGTCGACAACTCCGCCACCTGGCGGGCGAGTCGCTGCAGGCACTCATAGCATTCGCTGACAATCTTCATCGAACCGCCGCTTCCACGAGTATAGAAGCAGCCCTCTCCCATCGTCAACCACCGCACCGGCGCGGCCTTGAAAGCGGCAGCCGGCTATGCTATGATTTGCCGCGCCGCCAAGACGCCTGCCCGCATTCATCGCAGCGACAGGCACAAAGCGCGGGTGTCCCCGTCGAAACGGGCCCCGCTCGGCAGCGGCCCGCGACCAAACCGAGAGAGACGTTGTGGCCATAATCGAGAGCCGCAGCCTGACCAAGCGATTCAGCGAGCGCACGGCGGTCGAGAACCTCGACCTCAGTGTAAAGGAAGGAGAGACGCTGGGCTTTCTCGGCCCCAACGGCGCGGGCAAGACCACTACCATCCGCATGCTCGCCGGCATGGTCGCGCCAACCTCGGGCTACGTCGAGGTCGCCGGTCTCCGCCCTGACCGGCAACCAGAGCAACTGCACGAAACGGTCGGCCTGCTTACCGAGTCGCCCGGCTTCTACGAGCGCCTGACCGCAGCCCGCAACCTGGAGTACTTCGCGGGGTTCTATTCCGGGCGAGATGCCCGTGCCAACATACCGAAGTATCTGCGGCAAATGGGGCTATGGGAAAGAAGAGACGATAGAGTGGGCACCTTCTCCAAGGGAATGAAGCAGAAGCTGGCCCTGGTCAGGACACTGATGCACGAGCCCCGGGTCCTGTTCCTCGACGAGCCCACCGCGGGACTGGACCCTGCGGCAGCCCGGGATGTAAGGGAAATTATACAGGGCCTTAGCCAGGAAGGTCGGACCATTTTTCTCTCCACCCACAATCTGGCCGAGGCGGAACTGCTGTGCCGGCGCATTGCCGTCATCCGCACCCAACTCCTCGCCCTGGACACGCCGGAGAACCTTCGCCAGCGCCTCTTCCGGCAGCGCGTGGCGGTGCGGCTTGAAGCCGTGGAGACTGCCGTGGTAGAGGCTGTGGAGAAGCTGCCCTTCGTGCAGAAGCTCACCGGTGAGGGCAATCAGCTCATGGTGGAACTCACCGATTCAGAGAAGAACATCCCCGACCTGGTCAAGTGCATCGTCGATGCCGGCGGCAGGGTGATGGCCGTGTCTGAAGAGCGCTACTCCCTGGAGGATGTCTATCTGACCCTGATAAGCGAAGAGGCTGACCATGGCACGTAGGCGTATCCTGAACGTTCTCAACAAGGAATGGCTCGTCATATTCACCGACGTGAACAGCGCCCTGTTGGTGACTCTCCTGCCCGTGCTGGTCGTGGGACAGGCGTTCCTCGTCATCTGGCTTGCCGCCGAGTTTGGCGGCGAGGGTGCCACCGGTGTGGCCTTCTTCGTCGCCAGCCTGGGCCAGCTGGCCGGCGCAATGCCCGCGGTGGCGACATTGCCACCGGTGGAGCAGTTCCAGGTGCTCCTTCTCAGCCAACTGCCTTTCTACCTCCTCCTCATCCCCACCATGATCGCCATCAGCTTCGCCACCTTCACTATCGTGGAGGAGAAGACATCGCGAAGCCTCGAACCGCTTCTCGCCACGCCGGTGCGAACGTGGGAGCTGCTGCTGGGGAAGGCCCTTTCCGGCGCGCTGCCGGCACTGCTGGTGTCATGGCTGTGCGCCGGCCTCGCTGTGGCCGGCGTGCTCGCCATCGGCTGGGGCCACCTGCTGAGCATGGTACTCACGCCCACATGGTACCTGTGCCTATTCCTTCTGACGCCGGGCATAGCCGTCCTGAGCTTCCTGCTGGGAATAATCGGCTCGTCGCGCGCCAAAGACGCCAAGGGCGCTCAGAACATCGTCATCGTGATCGTGCTACCCGTGCTGGCGCTGGTCGGCATTCAAATCAGCGGGGTGGTGTGGTTCACCGCAGTCCCCACCCTTGTCCTGGCACTGGCCATCGGCATAGTGGACCTGCTGGTGCTGCGACTGGCCATCAGGCTGTTCCAACGCGAGTCCATCGTCGTCAGGTGGCGCTAGGCTTCGACCCGACTGCGTGTGAGGCCGCACCGAATCCCCAGTCGTGTGGCCCTGGTCCCTTTCGGGGGTGAGCGCCTCCTGGTCCGGCGGCAATCACCGCGTCACAGCCTATTCTCTCCGCAGTGCGCCAAACGGCGCGTCAGCACTTCCCACACTGGCTCTGGCATATTACAACCGTGGGCGTGAGGCGTCTTGACCATGATGGGACGAGAAGATACCATTGCCCCAGAGCCTGTAACAATTGAGTTCTATGTGGAGGACCGACATGGACAGCGTGGACGACCTTATTGCCAGGGCAGCCAACGATTTGACGCAAAGCTCTTACGCAATTGCATTGACCGGTGCGGGGGTATCGACCGAGTCGGGTATACCCGACTTCCGCGGGCCGCAAGGGGTGTGGACCAAGAACCCCGAGGCGGAGCGCAGGGCCTACCGCAGCTACGATTTCTTCTGCCAGGACCCCAAGGCATGGTGGGAGGAAAGGCTGTCCGCCCAAGCGGGCCCCATGGGTGACATCGCCAAGCGCGAGCCCAACCCCAGCCATCATGCTCTGGCGGAACTGGAGAAGATGGGCATTGTGAAATGCACCATCACTCAGAACGTCGATGCGCTCCATTCCAAGGCCGGGACCACGAACCTGCTCGAGTACCATGGCTGCGCCATCAAGCTGCGGTGCATGGCCTGCGGGGAAAGATGGGCGCGGGACGATTTCGACCTGGAGAAGCTGAGGGCTGAGGACAGGTTGCCGCCCGTCTGCCCCAAGTGTGCCGGAGTCATCAAGACCGACACGGTTGGCTTCGGCGAGCCAATTCCATCAGACGTCGCCCGCAAGAGCCTGGAAGAGGCGTGGAAATGTGACCTCATGCTCATCTGCGGCACCTCAGCCGTCGTCTATCCCTTTGCCAGCCTGCCCAGGGTGGCCAGGCAGCGAACGGTCGAGAGGGAAGAGACGACCGGCAGCGGTCTGCGCACGGTGAAACGGTCCGCAGCGGTGACCATCATCGAGGTGAATGCTGACCCAACCCCGCTCACCCATGAGGGGGTCTCAGACTACCTCATTCAGGGGAAGACTGGTGAGGTCCTGCCTCGAATAGTGGAAACGATAGAGAAGGCCAGGCAGTAGGTCTACCGGCATAGCGCAGCGGTGCGAACCCGTAGTGACCGGGCTCTGTGGTTCGCCGGGCAGTGCGTCACACCTGCAGTTCGTCGCCGCCCCGCTCCTTCTTACCCCTGAAGTACTGACTCCACAGTTGGCCACCCCTCTGCAGCCACTCTTCCATGCCTAGCCTCTGCAACAGGACCAGGTTATACACCTTGCTGTTGTGAGGGAGAATCTGTGCCTTGTCGGCACAGGGTGCCAGCTTCAAGCAGGGGAAGTCGTCACATTCATGGCAGAACCGGAGGCCTCTTCGCTCGACACACTGGTAGGTGGGGCACAGGTAGTCGCCCAACGACTTGATGTTGCCCTTCTCCCCACGGCACCCAAGGCACCTGACATCCTCCACAGGCCGACCCAGTGTCCGGGCCACCCTCTCAGCCAGCTCCCTGTCCGAGGCGGCTCGGTAGATGGGACAGGCACCACAGTAGAGCCCGCAAGGGGCAACGAGTTCAGTATTCGAATCGTCGGTCATCTTGCACCCTCCGTTTGTCTCATCCGCTCCAATCGCATTGACATGTGGCAAGCTGCTGCCACCTAGTCTCAATCCGAGGCCACAATGCTAGCACACTCACGCGAGGCATTTCAAATCCGCCGCCATAGAAGGCATGGGCTGGTTCCACCCCCACTGGCGCAACGAGCCCGGCACCTTCGACTTGCGCCAGGGCAACCACTATAATGTCTTGCCAGAGCGATACCCGTATGAGGAGGTACGTATGCAGATCGTAGTCGCGCTGGTATTCCTTGCCGTCTGGCTCCTGGTGTTCTGGTTCGGCTCCATTGCATTTGAAGCGACGGGCCTCGAGCGCGGCAAGTCTCGCTTCCAGGCTCTCTCGGCCCTGACGGGAACGGGCTTCACCACCAGGGAAGCGGAACTGGTGGTCAACCACCCGCGTCGCCGTACCATCGCCACGTGCCTCATATTCCTGGGCAACGCGGGCATCATCTCCTTCCTCATTCTGCTGATTGCGTACGTACGGAGTGGAATCATGGCACCGTCCACGCTCTTCATCGGCATCGTCGTCCTCGTCCTGATACTGCTCATCCTCAGCATCCGCTTTGGCGTGGTCAACGCGATGACCAACGCCATTCTCGTCATGACGCGGAGAAGACCCAGGGACCGCTATCTCGAAACCGAGGAGATTCTCCACGAAGCGGGCCGCTACGGTGTAGTCCGCCTGGCGATTGGCGAGGAAGCCGCCGCCGGCATGGCCCTCAGAGACACGGGGCTTCTACAGCGAGGAGTATATGTTCTTGCGGTTGAGCGAAAGGATGAGGTCGTTCCCTTCCCTGAAGAGGGGCAACAGGTCATCGCCGGAGACCACCTGTTGTGCTACGGGGAAGTAGCACAGGTCACTGGCACGAAGCGCTAACAACGGCAGAGCCCTACAGCCAGTAGACTCTCCGTTGCCTCCTGAAGTAGAAGCCAGCCAGGAGGCCGAACAACAGACCGCCAAGGTGAGCCTGCCACGCGATCCCCGGCCAGAAGGAGATGAGCACGACCCCCCCTAGAATAGCTGCCCAGAGTGGGATAGGAGCCGGGATGGGGAACACGATGACCTTCGTCTTTGGCACCATTACCGCCAGCGCGCCGCCGAGAGCGAAGATGGCTCCCGAAGCTCCCACCGCTATGGTGTAGGGAGAACCGAGGAAGAAGGCGTACAGGATATAGAAGGCATTGCCCAGCAGCCCGCCGGCGAAGAATACGATGAGGAACTTCGCCTCCCCCACCAGCCTGCCCAGATAGCTTCCAAAGAAGAACAGGGTCAGCATGTTGAATATGAGATGCCACGGGCTGGCATGGACAAACAGGCTCGTCAGGACAGTCCACGGCCGTGACGCCAGAGCCGCAGGCTGCAAGCCGAGGTAGTAGTACACGGCGCCGGGGTTCACCATACTGACTATGAATATGACCACGCATATCCCGATTATGAGCCAAAGGGAGTTCAGACTGAAACCTCTATGAAGCGTCACCACTCTCCTCGCTCCGACCTCCAGTTCTAGTGTCCGCACTCCGCCCCACCGCCACGTCGCCCCTCAGTATATCATGCCACCGCCATCAGTTCTAACCTTCCGCAAGAAGAACACTCTGGAGATGCCCGCAGAAGTACGATTCGGGGCGGGCGGGCCGGCAACACGCACGAAGCCTTTATCTTATGGACGGATGGGGGTACAATGATGGCGGGCGGCTGTGCGGCGGCGGTAATGTGAATAGTATGGCTTTCAACATGTACAACAGCGCCACCGAGGAACAGGTCGAAAACAGACGGCGAACACAGCAAGTCCTGAAGAGGTTCGGCAGAAGAAGAGCAAGTCTCATCCCCATTCTACAGGCGGTTCAAGGCGATCTTGGCTATCTTCCTCGCGAGGCCATGCTGGAGGTCGCCGGGTTCCTCAGCATACCCGACATCGACGTCTACGGCGTCGTCACCTTCTACAATCAGTTCCGCCTCAACCCCCCAGGCAAGCATTCGATAAGAGTATGCCTGGGCACAGCCTGTCATATGAAGGGGGGGTACATAACCCTGGATGCCTGGAAGAGGCGTCTGTGCATCGAGCCGGGAGAGACCACCCCCGACCGGGAGTTCGACCTCGACACGGTTGCCTGCGTGGGCTGCTGCACCATGGCACCGGTGACCGTCGTCGATGAGAAGCCGCAAGGCAGTGTTGAACCGACCAAAGTGGACGGGATACTGCTCGCCTTTGAATTCGAGAGGGAGAAGGAGGCCAAGGGGAGCGAATGACAGCGGCGCAGCGGCAGACCGTAGCATCGGCCTTCGAGCAACTCAAGAACCACGCCAGCTCCGAATGGAAAGGGCTGTGGGAAAGCGGCAGACCGGTGATAACAGTAGGTGCTGCCACCTGCGGCCGAGCGGCCGGCGCCCTCGAAGTGCTTCAGGCCTTCCGCGACGAGGTCAAGAGGCAGAACGTGGACTGCCCGGTCATTGAGGTCGGGTGCATGGGCCACTGCTATTCCGAGCCGGACGTCACCATCTTCAAGCCGGGCTATCCGCCAATCTGCTACGGCAATGCCAATCCAGTCATAGCCGAGAGACTGGTAAAGGAGTTCGTCCTCGGCGACGACCCGTGCCTCGAGTTTGTCCTTGCGGCGACCGAGCCCAATGACCTCGTTCCCAGCTTTGCTGATTTCCCTCGCTCCCAGTACGAGAAGAAGATCGTCCTCAAGAACTGCGGCCAGATCGACCCCGAGCAAATAGAGCACTACATCGCCAACGGCGGCTATGCAGCCCTGGCCAAAGCACTCCAAACCCGGCCAGAGGGCATCGTGGATGAGTTGAAGAGGTCGGGGCTGAGGGGTCGAGGAGGCGCTGGCTTCCCCACAGGACAGAAGTGGGAGATTTGCCGCAACGCCAAGGGCAGGCCGAAACACGTCATCTGCAATGCCGACGAGGGCGACCCCGGGGCATTCATGGATCGCGCCATCCTCGAGAGCGACCCGCACTCGGTGCTGGAGGGCATGATCATCGCCGCCTATGCCGTCGGGGCCCGACACGGCCACATCTACGTCCGCGCCGAATACCCCCTGGCAGTCGAGCGGGCAAGGACCGCTATCCGCCAGGCACAGAAGCTGAATCTCCTTGGCAAGAACATCCTGGGAAGCGACTTCAGCTTCGATGTCAGGATCTTCCAGGGGTCAGGGGCCTTCGTCTGTGGCGAGGAGACCGCCCTTATCGAGTCGCTGGAGGGGAAAGCGGGCCTTCCCTACCATCGCCCCCCGTTCCCCGCGACCCACGGACTCAACGGGAAGCCAACCGTCATTGACAATGTGAAGACTCTGGCCTCGGTACGCCACATCATTGAGAACGGGGCCGAGTGGTTCGCCAGCATCGGGACCGCGGGCAGCAAGGGCACCGCCGTTTTCGCCCTGGCAGGCAAGGTGGTCAACACCGGTCTGGCCGAGGTTCCCATGGGCACAACGCTGCGACAGGTCATCTTCGACGTTGGCAGCGGCATACCGAACGGCAAACGCTTCAAAGCGGTGCAGATAGGAGGCCCGTCCGGTGGCTGCCTGCCGGAATCGGCCCTCGACCTGCCCATCGACTTCGATTCCCTTACCGAGGCCGGGGCAATGATGGGCTCGGGGGGTATGATAGTGCTCGATGAGGACGACTGCATGGTGGAGATAGCCCGATACTTCCTCGAGTTCACCCAGAGAGAGTCCTGTGGCAAGTGCACCTTCTGCCGGCTGGGAACCAGGCAGATGCTTGAAGTCCTCGGCGGTTTCACCAGAGGCGAGGGGAGTATTGAGGACCTTGACATGCTGATGGAGCTGGCCCGTGACATCAAAGGGGGCTCCCTCTGCGCGCTGGGAAGGACGGCTCCCAACCCCGTCTTGACCACCCTGCGTCACTTCAGAGACGAATACGAGGCCCACATACTGGAGGGGCGCTGTCCGGCGCTCATGTGCACCGAACTCATCACCTTCTACATACTCCCAGACAAGTGTGAGCGCTCCTGCGACGCCTGCGTCGGGACCTGCACCGTGGAGGCAATAAGCCCCAACAAGAAGAGAATCAAGGTCATCGACCAGGACAAGTGCGTGAAATGCGGCACCTGCCTGGTGGCCTGTCCTCCCCAATATAACGCTGTAATCAAAGTGTCGCCACCAAGCGAGGTGCCGACGGCAGAGAAGCAGGCGGTGGAGAGATGAGGACCGTATCCCTGACCATTGACGGCCAGAAGGTGACAGTCAGTGAAGACGCCAAGGTCCTGTGGGCGGCTCTCGACAATGGCATCTACATCCCCAGCCTGTGCTCTCTGCGCGACCGGCTCGAACCCGCTGCCTCCTGCCGGCTGTGCTTCGTTGAGATAGAAGGATACACCAGGCCAGTCACCGCGTGCACCGAGCCGGTCAAGGAAGGCATGGTGGTGAACACCAGAGGCGCCGACGCCTTGAGGCTGGCTCGCACCGGCTTCGAACTGCTCATGGCCAGCCATCCGGTGGACTGCGCCCACTGCGCTGCCAACGGAGTCTGTGAGCTCCAGACAATCGCCCGCCACCTCCGGGTCAAACTGAAGGCGAAGCGGTTCAAGAAGCTGCTGAGGGAATTGCCCATCGACAGCAGCAGCCTGGAGCTGGTGTACGACCCCAACAAGTGCGTGCTCTGTGGCAGATGCGTCTGGATATGCCGTGAGCGCCTCGGCATCGGAGTCCTCGGTTTCGCCCACCGCGGTTTCAGGAGGGTAGTCACCACATTCGGCGACGCGCCTCTCGGGGAATCGGGGTGCACCGGCTGTGGCGAGTGTGCTCGCGCCTGTCCCACCGGAGCCCTCACCATGAAAGACCATCAGGATGGGCTGAACAAGAACCGAGAACTCGCCGCAGCGCCGTAGCGGCCTCCGCGTTGGTTCACAGTTCAAGCACCAGTCCGGCCCCGCATTCCACACACTCATCGGGATAGAGCCTCTTGATCTCCGCCTTGTGCTGGGTACAATGGCACGGACTTACCAGCGCAAGGCCCTGCAACCGCTCGAAGTCGCTGAACCCATGCAGTCCGCCGACGATACCGACGACCTCTCCGTACGTTGAAGCAACGTCGATGATCTCCCCCACCCCGGGGTGTGAGCACCCGGTGACCACGAAAACCCCCCTGTCGGTGCGTAGGGCAAGGGACTGCTCTATGCCCTTGAGCTCCCCGGTGCTGTACACCTTGTCGCATACCTCAAGCCCTTCTCCGACCCTCGTCACTTTCCTTCCCGGTATGACGCCACCAACCGACGCGGGAAGGTAAATCTCAGCGCTATCGTTCTCGGCCAGAAGGTAAGAAAGGCCACCGCTGTGGTCCTGATGGGCATGCGAGATGATGATGATGTCGATAGCGCCAGGGTCAAGCTCCAATCGCTCCATGTTGTGAAGCAATATCGAGCCCCTCGCGCCGGTATCGAACAGAATCTGCGGGATCCCGGGGTCCTCAATCAAACAGGAGAACCCCCAGTCTGCACGCAGCCCCGCTTCACGCACTGCGTTGTCGTAGACAATAGTGATTCTCATTTCTCGCCCTCCCCAATCGGCCGCTCCGTCAGCAGCCCGTTCCAGCTTGGTCAATCCCAGCACCCGAAGTCACGCAGTTCTCGCCTGCGTCCCCTTGACCGGAAACGGGGGGCATGCTACCATAGTTTGTGGGTATATGACAATAATGAATACCGTACCGGCGCATACTATTGTTGGGCAAGGAGAGTAGCTGGGTGAAGGAGACCGTCGTTCTGAGCGGAAAGGGTGGAACGGGGAAGACGAGTATCGTCGGTTCCTTTGCCGTGCTGGCCAAGAACAAGGCGCTCGCCGACTGCGACGTTGATGCCGCCGACCTTTGCCTCCTGCTGCAGCCCACCCTCAAGGAGGACAACGAGTTCTGGAGCGGGCAGGTCGCGGTGATAGACGAGGACAAGTGCACCCAATGCGGCCTGTGCGAGGACGTATGCCGCTATGACGCCATCAAGGATTTCAAAGTTGACCCCATTGCCTGCGAAGGGTGCGGCTTCTGCCATCAGGTGTGCCCCTCCGAGGCCATTGCTATGAGGGAATGTCTCTCCGGTCACTGGTTCATCTCGGAGACCCGATACGGGCCACTCATCCACGCCGCACTCGGGATTGCCGAGGAGAACACGGGGAAACTGGTGGCGGTGGTGCGGCAGAATGCCAGGCTTCTCGCTGACGAGCGAGCACTGGAGCACATCATCACCGACGGCCCTCCAGGCATAGGTTGTCCGGTGATCTCCTCCTTAACGGGGGCCAACCTTGCCCTCATCGTGACCGAGCCAACTCTGTCCGGCATGCACGACCTGGAGCGCGTCCTCGGTGTGTGCCGCCATTTCAATATCCCGCCTTTGGTTTGCGTGAACAAGTACGACATAAACGAGGACAACACCCGGCAAATCGAGACCCAGTGTCGCGAGCAGGGGGTAGAGGTGGCTGCAAAGATTCCCTTTGACAATGCCGTCACCGAGGCGATCGTGCAAGGGGTACCTGTGGTGGAGTACTCCGACGGCAAGGTCAGTCACGAGATAGAAACGCTGTGGCAGCGCATCGAACGGGTGCTGGAGGGTTGAAGGAATTATAGGCCATGCCAATCTATGAGTACGAGTGCCCGCAGTGCAGCGAGAAGTTTGAGCTCCGTCGGAGCATAGCCGATAGCGATAGCGACACAGAATGCCCCAAGTGCGGCGGCACGGAAGCGCGGCGGGTTCTGTCTCTCTTCGCCGCAGGCTCTTCGAGCATGACATGCGCCCCAAGCAGCCCGACCTGAGGCGTGCGTTTGTGAGGCCGGTGGCCTCATCGCGCACCGGGTAAATGGAGGAAAAGGAAGAAGTGCCGATCTACGACTTCAAGTGCGAGGACTGCGGCAAGATATCCGAGATACTTGTCCGCACTTCGGACGACACCACTCAATGTCCTGGCTGCGGTAGTGTCAACGTTGAGAGGCTCATCGCCGCCGCCAGCGTGATCAGGATGGGCAGCCCCACGCCGGGGCACACGTGCTGCGGCAGGGAGGAGCGCTGCGAGGCTCCACCGTGCTCCATTGGAGACACCTGCCACAGGCAATAAAGGAGGATTCATCATGCGATATGCTATACCTGTAGCCGATGGCAAGCTGGCAGCGCATTTCGGCCATTGCGAGCACTTCGCCTTCATCGACATCGACCCGGAGAGAGGGGCGATCGTACGCAAAGAGCTTGTCGCCTCGCCGGGGCATGAACCGGGGGTGCTCCCAGTGTGGCTGGCGGAAGAGGGAGTCTGCGCCGTCATCGCCAGCGGCATGGGTTCCCGCGCCCAGGCGCTGTTCCAAGAGAATCGAATCGAGGTCATTGTCGGCGCCACGGGCGAGGACCCTGAGCAGATAGTCCTCGACCATCTGCGAGGTGGCCTTGCGGTAGGCAACAACCTGTGTGACCACTAAGGATATATGAACCTGGCACGCATTAGGTCGAGTGGTGTAACTCCTGGGGTACAGAAGGCTTTGTTCCTGGCGAAGGTTCTGGGGTGTTCGGGCTGAGCCTGCAAGGAACCATGCACCGTTTGAGAAGCCTGTCCCGGGCGGGACAGGCTATTTTCATGCCTCGCCACGGCGACCCTGCTGCCGGCCCAGGCCCGGTCTCTCCAGGACGCTGTGCGGGACTATGCGAAATGAAGCGCAGTCAGAGAGCGACAGAGAATCAGGACCTGATAGCTTCATGAGGGAGTCACGGTACACACGCGGGCCGCCTGTTCGAAGGCAGCCGCGAAGCAAATACACTAGCTCAGAAAGGGAGGAGACATATGCACGCTACAATTCAGAAACCCATTGACGAGATCGTCGGCTACTTCAAGCCCGGCGAGAAGGTTTTCGTCGTTGGGTGTGACAACTGCGCCGCGAAATGCCATTCCGGGGGCATACCGGAGACCGAGGAGATGGCGAATCGCCTGAAGGCAAGAGGGGTGAATGTGCTCGCATGGTGCGTGCCGCAGCCCGCGGGCGTTTCGCTTTGTAAGCTGGCGAACACGAGGAAAGTACTCCAGGAACAATACGGAGAGCAGGTCAAAGCGGCCGATTCCTTTCTAGTACTGGCCTGCGGGCAGGGCTTTCACACGGTGATGGACGCTACCGATGGCGAGATGGTGCATCCGGGATGTGACACCGTGTTCGGCGGCGAGACCGTGACCGATGATTTCATCACCGAGTACTGCTCGCTCTGTGGCGAGTGCATCGTTGAGTACACCGGCGGCTTGTGCCCGGTGACCCTGTGCGCCAAGAGCCTGCTTAACGGCCCGTGCGGGGGAGCCAAGGACGGGAAGTGCGAGGTGGACAGAAACCGGGACTGCGGATGGCAACTCATCTACGACCGGCTCAAGCAGCTTGGACGCCTGGAGCAGATGAAAGACTACGTGAAGCCCAAGAACAACGCAAGGTGGAGCCGGCCCCGCTCCCTTGTCGTACACGCCGGAGACGCCACCTTCAAGTCCCTCGCCGGTGACCATACGGTTGCCAACAAGGACTAGCCAAGCCGACTGTTGAGAAAGGAGCCACAATTGAGCAAGCTGAAAGATGCCCTTGAAGGCAAGAATTTCGTGATCACGGGAGAAGTTGGACCGCCCAAAGGCGTTGACATAGAGAAGTGCCTGCAGGACGCAGAGCACCTGCGGGGCAAGGTCGTTGCCATCAACGTTACCGATTTGCAGAGTGCAGTCATGCGCATCGGGTCACTGGCTGTTTCCGCCAAACTGGTCGAACGGGGCCTGGAGCCAGTTTATCAGCTCACCTGTCGCGACCGGAACCGTCTTGCGTTGCAGTCGGACCTTCTGAGCGCGTGGGTGCTCGGTATCAGGAATGTGTTATGCCTCACCGGCGACCATCCCGTCCTCGGTGACGATAGAGAGGCCAAACCGGTCTACGACCTCGATTCCGTACAACTGCTCAAAGCGGCCAACACCCTGAACGAGGGACAAGACATGGCCGGCCATGACCTCGAAGGGAGGCCCGACCTGTTCACCGGGGCAGTGGTAACCCCGGCTGCGGACCCGCTTGAGCCGCAGATTATCAAGATGGAAAAGAAGATCAACGCTGGAGCGAGGTTCTTCCAGACCCAGGCGATTTACGAGCCGGACAAATTCGAAGCCTTCGTGAACCAGGCAAGTACATTCAAAGTGCCGATTATCGCCGGTATAGTGGTACTCAAGAGTGCCGCTATGGCGCGATATATGAATGAGAACGTGGCTGGAATCAACGTTCCTGACGATATCGTCCAGGAGATGGCGGACACGCCAAAAGAAGACCGCAAGAAAAGGTCAGTGGAGATCTCGGCCCGTCTCATTAGACAACTGAGACCATTTTGCCAGGGAGTTCACATCATGCCTCTGGGATGGGATGAACTTGTACCTGAGATCATCGTGGAGGCCGGTCTGGGCTAGCCCACTCTTGCGCCCTGCGTGAAACGCCCCATGGTGGACTTCGATTCTCTGGCCTCCGAGTTCGATGCATGGTTCGACGAGGAAGGCAAGCTTGCCTTTGCCATAGAGGTCAGAGCCTTCCAGGCGGTGCTGCCTGTCCTCCCCAGACCGTGGCTTGAGATTGGGGTCGGCAGCGGCCGGTTTGCCCAGGCTCTGGGCATAGATACCGGTATCGACCCGTCTGCCAGGCTCCTGGGAATGGCAAGAAGACGGGGGGTAACCGGGTTTCGTGCCAGAGGGGAGGACAAGACCTTCGATGAGGAAACCTTCGGCACGGTATTCCTTATCGTTACCCTCTGCTTCGTCGATTCTCCCCTGGCCGTGCTCAGGGAGGCCCGCCGCATCCTGCAACCGGGGGGGAAGGTCGCGCTCGGCCTGGTGTTGCGGGAAAACCCGTGGGGGCAACTCTATCAGGCAAAGAAAGAGCAGGGACATCGCTTCTACCGCTACGCCACCTTCTACCGCTACCAGGAGGTAGCGGCGTTCCTGGAGCACGCTGGCTTCGCCATTGAAACGGTTATGTCAACCCTTTTCCAGCAGCCAGAGGAGGTGAAGGCGTTGGAGTCTCCGCAGGAAGGCTTTTCCATCGATGCCGGATTCACCGTCATCGTGGCAGACAAGACCCCTGCTCAGAGACAAGTAGGTCAAGGCGGGTGAGCATCACCTGAGGACCATGGGGACGTATTGATGCGCCTATGGGCCGCGCAGGCTGCAACTGCATATGTGACAACTGGAGCGCCTCCTCACGAGAGCGGGAGTGACTGAAACGTTGTGACCGTGGGGTAAACGGGTGACCGGCACCGCGAAGGTTTCGCACCGATGTCCTGGCGGAAGGCCGTAGCCTAGCGGTCGCTATCGCCGACGTGCACCCTGCCCCATATGGACACAGCACGGGCAAGAGAATCGATATTGCCGGTCTCGCCTTTGGTTCCTCCGGGGAAACAGATCCTCATGTAGTTATTCAGCACCAGAGCTCCGGCGCTGTCAATCGCCGACCGTACCGCCGCCAACTGGGTTATGAGGCTCTCGCAGTCACGGCCATCGGCAATCATCTTCTGAATGCCCCGCACCTGCCCCTCAATCCTCTTCAAGCGCTTGAGCAGCGCCTCTTGCGATACGCGTTCTTGAGGCATGACGCCCTCCACGTTGAACTTGCCCTGGGGGCTTGCTATACCATACCCCCACACGGTATAATAGCCAGCGAGTCGTCTTACGCCTCATTGTACCATGAAACAGGCCTGAGGCGTAGTCTCACAGACTTCGCACATAGGTTGATCCGAAAGGAGGAACAGGTCGTTGGATCTTAGCCGAAGGGAATTCTTGAAGCTGTCAGGCACTGGCGCTGGTGGGCTGATCCTTTTCAAGGGACTGGGTGGGCCCGCCAAATTTTTCGGCTCCACCTCAACAGCACTCAGCATCCCCCTGCACAAGAAGATTGGAGAGATAACCACCATTTGTCCCTATTGCGGGGTGGGATGTGGGATCATCATGGCAGTGGAGGAAGGAGAGATCGTTGGCATCGAGGGTGACCCCGATTCGCCTATCAACCAGGGCTCTCTATGCCCCAAAGGTGCCTCTATATCCCAGTGTAGCGACTCCACTTCTCGTTTGACTACCGTGAAGCACCGCGCCCCGGGGGCAGCAAGCTGGACCAACACGACCTGGGATGATGCCCTGGCAGCGATTGCCGCCAGGATAAAGGAGACGAGGGACAACGGCCTTGTGGAGGTGGACGGCAGCAACAATGTTGTCAATCGCACCGAATCCATCGCCTCGCTGGGTAGCGTATTCCCCAATAGCGAAGAGGCGTATCTCTACAGCAAGATGATGCGCGCTCTGGGCCTGGTCTACATCGAGAACGAAGCGCGCATATGCGTCTCATCGGCGGTGGCTGCCGATACAGAAACGGTCGGCAGAGGGCCAATGTCGAATCACTGGATAGACCTGGCGAATGGCGATTGCTTCCTGGTCATCGGCGGCAACATGGCGGAGTCATTCCCCATTGCCTTCAAGTGGGTAACCCGTGCCATGGAAAAGGGAGCCAAGCTCATTCACGTCGACCCTCGCTACACCCGCACCTCGGCCAAGGCCGACCTCTACGCCAGCGTGAGACCCGGGACTGACCTTGCCTTTGTCGGCGGCATGATACGGTATGTCCTCGACGATATGAAGACCAGTCCGGCGAACTATAACATGGAGTACGTGAGGGAGTACAGCAACGCCGCTTTCCTTGTCAATTCTGCTTTCAAAGGGCCAGCTGACACGCTGGACGGGCTGTTCTCGGGATGGAACGACAGCACCTATGACAAGTCGACATGGCAGTTCCAGCGGGACGATGCCGGGGCCATCAAGATGGACAAGACCCTTCAAGACCCCAACTGCGTCTTCCAGCTCCTGAAGAAGCACTACGCCCGCTACACCGATGACAAAGTGACCGAGATAACCGGCACCGACAAGGCCACCTTCCGCCAGATTTGCCAGACCTTCGCCGCGACGGGGAAGACGGGAAAAGCGGGAGCTATCGTCTTTTCCTCCGCCGCCTGCCAGCGGAGTACCGGCACCCAGACGGTGCGCACCCTTGGCATCTTGCAGCTTCTCCTGGGTAATCTGGGGGTGGCTGGCGGTGGACTGAACGGCATCACCGGGGCGGTAAATGGTCTCGGCTGCACCCTGCAGGGCCTGGTCAACCACTGGGGGCCCGGCGCTGACAGTGTCCGGATGCCCAACAGCGGCGAACAGGCCTTTGCCGCCTACGGCGGCACCAAGGGTCGTTTCGCCAGTATCCTCAAGGCCTGGTATGGCGACACCGACCACACTACCAGCTACAACTACCTGCCCAAGAGGGGCGGCAGCTACGATTGGCAGCCGCTCTTCAAGGCGATAGACGACGGGACGATCAAGGGACTCATCTGCTGGGGAATCAATCCGGCGGTGAGCGCACCGAACAGCGAAGCAGCGCGCCAGAGCCTGAGGAAGCTGGACTGGATGGTGGTGATTGACCTGTGGGAGACAGAGACGGCTGCGGTATGGCAGCTGGCGGACTGTAACACCGAGGTGTTTCTCCTGCCTGCGGCAACCTCACTGGAGAAGGAGGGCAGCGTCAACAACAGCTGCCGCTGGAACCAGTGGCGCTACAAGGCGATCGACCCTCCCGGCGAGGCGAGGAGCGACCTGTGGATAATCAACAAGCTGATGATGCAAATCAAGGACCTCTATGCGGGGCAGACTGACAAGAACGCCCAGGCCATTACCCAGCTGACCTGGAGTTACGGCGATCCCCCCGATGTAGTCAAGGTGACCAAGGAGATGAATGGCTACGACCTGAGCACCGGAAAGCTACTGTCAGGCCCTGGAGCCCTCAAGAGCGACGGCACCACCAGCTGCGGCAACTGGCTGTGGTGCGGCATGTTCACCGAGGACGGCAACAAGGCACAGAAACGGGTCACCACCGATTCTTCTGGTATCGGCCTCTTCCCCGATTGGGGATGGGCGTGGCCGGTGAACCGGCGCATCATGTACAATCGCGCCTCGGTTGACCTGGACGGCAATCCGTGGGACACGTCCCGCCCGGTTGTCTCGTGGACCGGCACCGGCTGGACCGGGGATGTTGCCGACGGGGGCGATCCCCCGGCAAGGACCAGCGGCGTCTACCCCTTCATCATGAAGGCTGAGGGGCGAGGATACCTCTTTGGCCCTGGCAGAGCCGATGGCCCATTCCCCGAGCACTACGAGCCCTGGGAAAGCCCGGTGTCCAACCCCCTGTCGCCGCAGCAGAACAACCCGGCTATCAAGGTCTGGGAGACTATGGACAAGGCCAGTGCCGCAGACTACCCCATCGTGGCTACAACCCACCGCCTGACGGAGCACCTGAATGCTGCGGCTATGACCAGGCGTGTGCCCTGGCTGGTGGACTTGATGCCCGAGATGTTCGTGGAGATGAGCAAGGAACTGGCCGCCGCGCACGGCATTGCCGCTGGCGATACGGTTGTTGTGGAATCGGCCCGCGGAACCAGGGTGAAAGGGAAGGCCGTGGTCACCGCCCGTATCAGGCCCATGCAGGTGAATGGGACAACAGTTCACTATATCAGCTTACCCTGGAATTGGGGGTACACGGGGCCATCCACAGGGGATAGCGCCAATCTGCTCTTCCCCCGCATAGGCGATCCCAACACCGGCATCCCCGAGTTCAGGTCATGCCTCTGTCGTGTGCAGAGGGCATAGCGAATCATTGATGGCACGAACTCCAATGGCGCCGCGCCCATCCTCAGATGAGGCGCGGCGCCATTCTTCTATTTGCCCCCCTCCTCTTGAGGCTTCCCCACCCGTTCGGTAAAATGAACTTGGGTGAACAGCCTTCCGCCAAGAGCAGATGTTGTGGCGAGGAGCGCAAGGCGTTGTGGGAGGGCAGGACCATGAAGTGCAAGCGCTGCGGCCAGGAGCTGGCCGACGACGAGGCACGCGTCCTCAGAGGTGAGACCCTCTGCGAGGACTGCTACATAGGGGCCGCCTACCCAGCGAAAGCCTGCGACCCGTGGGCAGTGTATATCGCCACGCGAAGTCGCGAGACCTCGGGGCAGACCGGCCCCGAGGGCCTGACCGAACTGCAGCAGGCCATCTACGAGTTCATTAGAAGCCGGGGAAAGGTAACCGGTGAGGAACTGATGGAGCATTTCCACCTTCCCCCCTCCGAGATTCAGAATCAGGCGGCCATCCTCAGGCACTGCGAGCTCATCCGTGGGACTAGGGAGAATGGAAAGGTCTACCTGACACTGTTCTAACTCTACCAAGGAGAGTGTCCAAAATGGCAAAGTGGCAAGACGATCTACCGCCGCTGGTGAGAGAGAAGCTGGCCAGGATCGGAGACGCGAGCCCCGAAGAGAAGGCCAGAATGAAGGAGTTGAGCGACCTCGACTCCCTTCTTGCTGACTTCTTCGGAGGTGTGGTTGATCCCGAAGGACTGTATGAACGGCTGAAGCAATACGAACACCAGGGCAAGCAGTTTCTCCTTCAGGAAGCACGGTCCAGACTGAAGGGCTCCTTCAAGGAAAAGGAATCGCGAATAGCCTTTGAAGACGTGGCTGCCGGCAGGTTGACGGTACGCCTTCTTGAAGAAGAGGAGGCTCAAGAAGCAGTCGAGGACGAGCAGGAGGGCGTGGTCCTCGAGCTGAACGCCGACAATTTCGACGAAGCGGTGCGCAAGCACCGGGTGCTGGTGGTTGACTGCTGGGCGGAGTGGTGCGCCCCCTGTCGCATGGTGGCCCCGATTATCGAGCAGCTAGCCAAGGAGTACCGGGGCACCATCGCCTTTGGC
>Ga0209164_1001395_pt1 | contig 31914 bp, 32 predicted proteins | sample MTBNYHSulfiMetaG_FD_187458 | JGI IMG/M metagenome (GOLD analysis project Ga0209164, IMG submission 187458) | Enrichment culture microbial communities from rom New York Harbor, USA that are MTBE-degrading - MTBE-NYH (New York Harbor Sulfidogenic)... | ecosystem: Environmental > Aquatic > Marine >... | reverse complement strand
CCTCAACGAAGGAGATGCAGTTGAATTTGACGTTGAATCATCAGATCGAGGACCACAAGCAAAAAACGTAAAGAAGGCATAAGATTCTTAAAAGAAACAGCTAATCGTAAAACACTTTTTTTTTTTAAAAGAAATAAAAGTAAGAGTAAACGATAGGCAATACCGAGAAAAGAGAAACAAAACCATAATGTAATGCTAAGGTGAAAACAATGAAATGTGAACAACTTAATATACATCCTAAACTGATTGCAAAACTGCAAACACAGGAATTCAAGGAATTGACGCTGATTCAGGAGAAATGCATACCGGTGATCATCCAAGGAAACGATGTGGTTGGCCAAGCTGAGACCGGTTCAGGAAAAACACTTGCGTTCTGTCTCCCCCTCCTTAATAAAATTATTCCCGGACGAGGGTTACAGGCACTTGTTCTGACCCCTACAAGAGAACTTTGTGTCCAGGTCACTGATGTCTTTCGAGATTTTGGAAAGAACCTTGGGATTCGGACCACCAGTGTCTATGGTGGGGTAAGCATTGGACCACAGATCCGTGACATCCGTTCCTCTGAGATTGTCATCGGGACTCCGGGCAGGTTACTTGATCATCTCCGCAGGAGAACCATTGATCTAGGAACCATAACCATTCTTGTACTTGATGAAACCGACAAGATGTTTGAGATGGGTTTTGTCGATGATGTCGAAGAAATCATCCGCTACATACCTAAGCAACGACAGTTACTGATGTTCAGCGCCACGATATCCGAGGAGGTCTATCGTCTTTCAAGAAAACATCTGAAACACCCTTTGATAATAAAGACTCAGTCCTATGTTGATCATACAAAATTAAAACAGATTTACTATGATATTTACGAGCAGAACCAGAAGTTCTCCCTTCTCGTTCATCTCCTGAACCGTAATACAGATGGGCTATCGATAGTGTTCTGTGGGACGCGACGGGAATCTGACGCGGTCTCAAAGAATCTTGCACGTCAAGGCATACGCGCCTCTGCAATCCATGGAGGCATGAAACAGCAAAAACGGTCAAACTCATTGGATGCGTTAAAGACACAAAAGACCAAGGTATTGGTGGCAACAGATGTCGCAGCCAGAGGTCTTGATATTAAAAATGTCACGTACATCTACAACTATGATGTACCAAAGACCCCAACCGAATATGTTCATCGCATAGGCAGAACGGCACGCGCTGGAGCCAATGGCGCAGCAATCACGCTTCTCACAGAGCGTGATCACGATAACTTCAGACGTGTGCAAAGCAATGATGATCTTCTGATAGAACGTGCTGACATGCCTTATTTTAGGAAAGTGCCGTTTCTGCGACGGTTTGAACAGAGAAACCACTCCTATCGAGGCGCACCACGGTATTCGTTCGGACGATGAAAAAAGCGGTATTAGAGAAATAACGGCAGCAACACAAGTTGAAAAAACCGGTTACTGCCATGCAGAAACCATGCACCAATGATATTTTGCGATCGTCGGGCTATCTCAAGGGTTAGGATACCTTGAAGTAGTGTACCGATACTGAACAGTGTTGTTAGGTTTTGAGGATGCATTAACAGAAAACTGGTCAACGAAGTTACATATGCTATCTTCATCGTTGTCTTCTTTACTAAGAACACAAAAAGAATGCCTCTGAAAAAAAACTCTTCGGTAAACGCCTCAAAGAAACTTATAATACCACCGACCAATTCAACATTCCAACCAACGCCGTGAAAATACTGTAGTATAAAGGTTGTCACCAGCATCACTGGAAGAAGGAGAACAAACCACACAAGACTTTTTCGTACACCTTGTTTTTTAACTCCGTATGCATTAAGGTGGAGAGGCGTAATGTTACGTTGTAACAAAACGAAGGTCACGATTGGAAGAACCACAAACAAAAGGAATTTTATTACAATGTAGGTGTACGTTGAAAAAATAGTAATGGTAATCAACGGCCAGTATAAGAGTACAATCAGCACCATCACCAGACTGATCATCCCTATTTCTACGAACGCTTCTCTTTTGTATCTCGCAGAATGCAACAAGGGAAGAATCAATGGTATAAGCATTGGCCAGAGAAACAAATCAATCTCCATGATAATGCACCGGTACAATAACGTATTGGTTTTTTCCTTTTTATTCATTTCAGGTCTTCTCAGGATAAAAAACCTTTTAAGAACATGCATCTTGTCGGTGTTCGCAGGTATGAGAATCGCTATCGTATTAAAAGACCGATGTACATCAAAACGATGCGCGCAGGAATGTATAAAATTCTGCCCAAGAGTCCGAGCCGGTGATGAGACCGTTGTGATGGGCGAGGATGGAAAACCAATCATTTCTGAAGATCTCTGTGTCGGTTGTGGTATTTGCGTCAATAAATGTCCCTTCGAGGCGATTAAGATTATTGGGCTTGCTGAAGAACTCAAAGAAGATCTTGTCCATCAATTCGGCAAGAACGGGTTTCGACTCTATCGACTCCCCATCCCAAAAAAAGGAAGCTGCGTTGGAATCCTTGGACAGAACGGCATCGGGAAGACGACAGCTATTAAAATTCTTGCAGGACAGCTTATACCGAATCTTGGGCGATATCAGAAAAAGAAACCATCATGGGACGGGGTGCTTGATTATTATGCAGGCACAGAGCTCTATGAACATTTTAAGGCACTCTCAGAAAAAAAACTTTCCTGTGTTCTTAAACCACAATATGTCGACCAGCTTCCTAAGATAGTCAATGGAAAAATTGGGGATGTGCTCAAAAGCGCGGATACAACAAGCAACTTTGAGACGGTTGTCAACAAACTTGGTATTGCGCATCTCCTGGATAAGGAGATAGAAAAAGGAACGATCTCTGGTGGGGAGCTACAACTTGTTTCGATTGCTGCAGCTCTTATAAAAGACGTAGATTTTTATTTTTTTGATGAACCGACCTCGTATCTTGATATTTATCAACGGTTGAAGGTCGCTCGTATTATTCGGGAACTGTCCAATGAAAAAAAAGTCATCGTGGTTGAACATGACCTGGCGGTCTTAGATTTCCTCTGTGAAAATGTCCATATCATGTACGGGACTGAGGGAGCCTACGGTGTTGTGACGTTCCCTCGTGCAGTCAGACATTCCATAAACACCTACCTTTCTGGATATCTAAAAGAGGAGAACATTCGCTTCGGGACAAGGATCGAGTTTTTTGCAAGTCCTCCCAAGCCACAGCAAGGTCTTCGCATCCTTGTCTCCTATAACAACCTTTCAAAAGAATTTGAGGATTTCTCCCTTACAGTTGAAGCAGGAATCCTCCGTCAAGGGGAGCTTATTGGTATTGTCGGCCCAAACGCTATTGGGAAGACAACGTTTGTCAAAATGCTTGCTGGGGTTGTTCAACCAACAAGCGGTACCATTGAATATGATTTAAAAATCAGCTATAAACCTCAATATATCACCCCTGAGTTTGATGGGACTGTTCAGGAATACTTTGAGCAATTCGCTCCGCAAGTATACACCTCAACATTCCTGCAGACCGAGGTGCATGATGCACTGCATCTGAAATATCTCCAGGAACGAGAGCTTGCTACGCTTTCCGGAGGAGAACTACAGCGAGTAGCTATCGCTGCATCGATTGTGAAAGAAGCAGACATCTACCTTATCGACGAGCCGTCCGCGTACCTTGACAGCCAACAACGGATGATTGTCTCACGAATGCTTCGTCGGGTCATAGAAAAATCAGCAAAATCAGCGATGATCGTTGACCATGATGTCTATTTCATTGATATGGTCAGCGATTCATTGATCGTATTTGATGGCATACCAGGCAAACAAGGACGGGCACGGGGACCATTTAGCCTTCATGAGGGGATGAATCGGTTCCTAAAAGATGTCGATATTACTTTCCGTCGAGACGAGGAGACAAAACGACCACGGGTCAACAAACCGGAGTCATATATGGACCGACAGCAGAAACAAAATGGAGAGTATTACTACAAGCTCTAAAAACCATAATAAACGCTGTTCTGTTTTGTTTTTTCATGCCGACTTTGATGACCTGGGGGATTCTTGTTTTTGTATCGTTTCTCCCACCCCTGTTGTACACCATCTGGATACGGAACACGGAACGATGTCACAGACAACAATGGATATCAATCTTTGTTTGTTTTATGTGGGGTGCAACGATTGCCGTGGTCGCGGCACTAATCTTGGAAATTGTTTTGGAAATACCACTTACGTATTCCTCGTCGCATAGCGAGATGACCCCGTTTTTAGTGGCAATCGTCATTGCACCAGTTGTCGAGGAGTTTACTAAACCACTTGCACTTCGGCTTCGGATTGTAAAAAAGAACCTCACTGAACTGGAGGATGGTTTGATTTATGGTGCTGTCGCAGGGTTAGGTTTTTCAGCGACGGAAAACCTTCTGTATGGGTATAGTTTTTTATCAGAGGGATTCCTCTTTTTCTTAGTGTTTATGGCTTTTCGGAGTGTGGGGGGTTGTCTGCTGCACGCGTCTGCGACCGCGTTAACCGGATATGGATATGGCAAGACCGTCATGAAAAAGTCATCCTTGCTTGGTGTTCTACCGTATTTCATCTTAGCAATCTTCATGCATGGGTTTTACAATTTTCTTGTCTCATACGAATTTGTTGGGGTTGTATCCGGGTTAGGTTTTGCGTTTCTTTTTGTCATCATCACCATTGCTCTTATCCGTAATAAAATTAGAGCTCTTGATGGAAAAAACTGTTAAAAAAAGGAAGATGGATAGGTGTATTTGTTTACATTGGTATAGCTTCGAAACTCCATCTAATCGTGTCACCATTGGTAACGATGTATTTATCAGCACCAATGGTGGGAAGTTCACCATTCACAGAGTACTGCCAGTATTTTCCGTCTGTTCCACTGACTGTACCATTGATGGAATCGATAAAGGTGGAGTCAAACTCGGTGTAGTAGGTCGATTCGATGGAAAAACCGTTTTCCTCAGCGCATCGCTTCAGAAGGGAGAATGCGGTGTCATCCTGATAGGCAACAAGGTTATCTGTAATGGTCCAGCTGTCTGCCTCAATCATAATTCGAACACTTGTTTGATCTGATTTTTCGACCCATATTTCGCTTTTCTGTGGAACCTGCATGGCAGTTCCTGTAAAGGAAAGTGTGATGAGACCAAGGACAAGAAGCACCGCGGGGATTTTATGAATTGTCTGTAGCTTTAACGGTTTAATATCCAGGCTGTCTTTCTTCTTTGCGACGTAAAGCATGATGGGTGCGCCGATGGCGACAAACGTGACGATTCCAGAAATCATGTGGTAGATCATGAATGGCAACCCTGCGGTGTATACCAGGGCAAGTGAACTTACGTCATGGGGGTACATCAGGTACCACCATCCCATGTTCGTCCAGATGTCATAGATAAGGACAAAGCCAACACCAAGTCCTGCCATAAGACCGATACTTTTGATATGGAATTGACCAAATCTGCTCCAGAGTCTATCTTTGTTGAAGAGATTGATTAAGGCAATGATGGCAAACCCTGAGTAGGTGAATAAGACGATTCTGTTCATTTGATCCCCCACAAAAATCGGGTTTCCGATCAGCAAGTCACTACCGATCATAGTGATAAGCGGTACGATAAGTGCCAGTGGTGATCGGATAAGCATCACTGCAAGGAACGTTACAACCATGATGATTTCAAAATTCGGGAACGGTTGTAGTCCTGCTCCAACCAGTAGATACCTTCCTACAATCCCAAAGACCGTTAGTCCTATCATGGTTATTAATTGCTGTAGATTTTTCTGATTTTTTATGCTCATAATTACATTCTCCCTTTTTGCATGAAATACAATGCTACGTATAAGATTTTTGTTTTCTCAGACAACCACGCCATCAACAGCGTTGCAGGCTGCGATAAGCTTTTCTTTTATCTTTTCGTTACATTCGACTTCGATGGTTATTCCATCAGAGTAGGTGATGTAGTTGACGTTGGTTTTTTTATAAAGCTCAGAGATGAACACCTGTGATTTTTCCTGGAGGGGGAGTTGGAATGTTACTTTCACTAGATGGGGTAATGCATCGTAAATCATCTGGAGAAGTTCCTGGATGTTTTTCTGGTCTTTTACTGAGATTGGGATGATTCTATACGATCTGGTGATAGTGGTTTTTGCGAGAAACCCTTGCAAGGTTTCAAGGGTTGTTGTATCGATGAGATCGATTTTGTTTAAGGCGATGATGATAGGGGCACCAACCCCGATATTTCGCAGTTCGTTGATTGAAACATGGAGTTTTTTTTCCACCATTTCTTTTGGTTCGCTTCCATCGACGACTAATACAACGACATCTGCACGCTCTATTTCCTCGAGTGTTGAATGGAATGCGTCGATGATACAGGCCGGGAGGTTTTCGATAAATCCGACCGTATCAGTGAAAAGGATAGGGATTTTTTTCTCTTTGTTCTTTGTCGTAAGGCTTCGGGTTGTTGTGGAGAGGGTGGAGAAGAGCCGCTCTTCGACTTTTACTTTTTCTCCTGAAAGTAGGTTCATAAGGCTGCTTTTTCCTGCGTTGGTGTACCCTGTAAGTGAGACTGAGTAAAATCCGCTTTTCGACCGGGTCTGTCGGTGTAGTTCTCTGTTTTCTCGTATTTTTTGGAGGTCTTCTCTGATTTTTTTTGTCTGTCGTTTGATCATCTCATAGTAGTCGTCTACTTGGTATTCCCCTCCTGCCATAAGACCGGGGTGTTCTCCTGCTTTTGTGCGGTGGATTAACTCTCGTACGTATGGTCGTTCGTATTGGAGTTGTGCGAGTTTTACCTGCAGGATTGCTTCTCGTCGTTCTGCGTGTTCTTCGAAGATAGCCAGGATGAGTCGGATGCGGTCGTAGACGTTTGTTTTTAGTTTTTTTTCCAAGGCGAACCATTGGGATGGTTTGAGTTCGCCGTTGACGATGGCAAGGTCGATTGTTGTACCCGCTTGTTCGTAAAACTCCTTTATTTCTTCTACTTTTCCTGAGCCTATGTAGAAATTGACATCGGGTTTTGTTCTGTGTTGGATGAATTCCTTAACAATGGTATATCCAAGGGTCTCTGCAAGTTGGAGGATTTCTGCGGTAGAGTCTTCTAGTGAGATGAGAATGGCTTTTTTTTGGTTGGTGTGCATTGTTTTCTGAGACGAATAAGCAAGGGTTCTTCTTTAATTTTTGGCAAAAAACCAAAAGTAGCGTTGTTAGTATGTTTTCTTGGAGAAACGCTGAGATTTTCACAGTTTTTTTTACGGTGGCACAATATTTAAATATATGCTATGCTATTACATAGCATTGATGATATTATGGAAATAATAGCATGTCCCCTCTGTGGCAGTAAAAACACCCATTCGATGCTACCGGCAACTATGCGAGTACCCTATTTTGCACGAGGATATACCTGTGAAGATTGCCAATTCAAAGGTGTCCCCTTGATATTTTCCTCAGAGCATCTCTACAAAAGATTTTTACATTTGCTCAAAAGAATATAAAAAACCAGGAGATGATTCAATAAAAGAGGATATCAAAAGAAGGTAAGACAAGATTTACCATTAATATTTCACGTTTTTTTTCTCAAAGAACAACAACGTTACAAAAATCAAGAAAAAACAAAACAAAATAAAAGAATAAACTGAAACATAAAACCCCGAATAAAACATGAAACAAATGTTATGAAAAAACATAGAAAATTTTAAATACGAATGTGACTCTTCTTTTATTCGAGAAAAGGAGGAAGGGTCTTATTCTTCATAAATCCCCTTAATGTTTTCCCCTTCCTTCCCGATTTTTTTTTTAAATTTTTTCCTTGGTTGTATTCACATTATCTTTCCTTTGTCGATGCACCACGGAACCATCTCAACGTAACATAAAAACGCTGCATCGCAGTGATATTCCCAACAACAGCAAAATACAACAAAACCACCTCAATAATTGTAATATTAAACGGTAATTCAAAGGGAAAACGCAGTACGATATGTTGGATAATCGGGAAGATTATAAGCAAAACCAGTCTATCTGCTCTCCCTAACAATCCGGAGTAATCCCGCTTATACCCAATAGCCTGCGCCTGCGTCCCCATATAGCTGGTAAGCAACACACCAATAACCGCAAGTAAACCAATGGGAGGACGACAAAAGGAACTAAGCGCAAGACCACCAACCATAAAAACATCTGCATACCGGTCAAGGGCATGATCCAGAAAATCACCCCTTGCCGATGCCTTGTTCGTAAGCTTGGCAACCTTACCGTCAATAGCATCAAACAACCCATTAAGGACCACAAAAAAAACAGCAAAAAACAAAAAAAAGTTCTGCAGCTCATGTTCCGGGTTTGAAAAATAAAAAAACACGCCAGCGACAAAAGAAAACAGAAGCGCACACCATGTGAGCACATCAGGGTTAACAAAAGAAAATAGTTTTGCAATGACCGTGAGGAACGGATCTGCTCTGTCACGCGTTCTGTCTAATACCATAATCACTCCTCATATTCGTGTTGAGTAAGGATTTCTTCTGACCAATCAATCTGGCCAATACTATATGTCTTTGTCGGTTGAAAGTTTGTTTTCACAATCGTTCCAATAACTGTCGAAACGTCTTCGGCGCTTTTTTCTGTTGTATCTATCTCAAAAATATTTTTAGAAGGATGTCGCTGTACTGCTTCACATAGGATGATGTCAATAGTTTCAGCCTCTATGTTTTCCATGATTTTTTTCATCCTCCATCTTTTTTTAAGAAGTCTTTTTTTAAGTTCTTTAGGATGGCAACGAAGAACAATCACTTTTTCCATACTGTTGAGCAGATGTGCGATATGTCCTTCAAAAAAAATAAGTTCGTCCGTCGCAAAGTTTTTCTTAATACAGGTGTTTAACTTAGGAATGTCTATAAGCTGCGAATTTCTTCTTTTATCAACTCCTACAACGCAGTTGCTCTTCTGTGCAAGTCGATGTAATGAAACAATAGTGTAGCCTTGTTTTTTTAAGGCAGTCGCAACCACAGTCTTGCCAGTTCCCGGGGTACCGGTCAGTGCTACCCGCATCTTAGATCAACTTATGATACTCATATCCTCGGAAACCTTCTTTGTAACAATAGAAAAGCTCCTGGAAATCTTTGCGAAACTCTTTTACATCATCTCTAATTTTCTTGGGGTTTTCCTTTTTCAGAAGCGTCCGTGTATAGAACGCTGCGACCTCGTCCATCTCTTTTTCCTTCATCCCGATACGAGTCAGCTCTGGGGTCCCCAGACGAAGCCCTGACGGGTTAAGGGGGTCTTCATCACCAGGAATCATGTTCATATTTGTAACAATCCCAGCATCCTCAAGAATCTTCGACGCTTCCTTTCCCCTCCCCGGACCGATTTCTACAAGGATCTGATGTGATTTGGTAAACCCAAGTTTTTCGCCAAACACCTTAAACCCCTGTTCATGGAGCGCTTGTGCAAGACGCTTCGCGTTCTTAATGGTTTGATCCGCATACGCCTCCCCAAACTCAAGATGCTCAGCAAAGGCGATTCCCTTCGCAGCCACATGATGTAGATGATACGAGGAGGTGACCCCTGGAAATACCCCGAATCCCAGTTTGCGTAAAAATGCTTTATTTTCCTCGGTATCTGCTGCATGATTTGAGAGAATCATCCCACCCTGAGGCCCCGGTAGTGTCTTATGGGTGCTTCCGTTCATTAGATCTGCCCCTTCTCGAAGTGGATCCTGGAATCGTTTTCCAGCAATTAAACCAAGCACATGCGCTGCATCATACACCACGTACGCACCGACCTCATGCGCTGCATCAGCGATAGCTTCCAGTGGAGTCGGAAAGAGAAACACGGATTGACCGCACAACGCAAGTTTGGGTTTGACCTGTTTTATGAGTTTTACCGCGCCATCGACATCAATGGTCATCTCTTCATTGCTAAATGGGAATGAAACAAGATTAATGCCTCGTACCCCTGCAGCGCCATATTTACCAAATGAGATATGAGCGCCATTCGCGGTATCAAGGACTGTTGCAGTTTCCCCAGGTTTGATTAAAGCTTTAAGCACCGCCATATTCGCCACGGTCCCTGAGGTTGGTCGCACGTCAGCATACGTACAGGCAAAAAGTTTTTTTGCAAGCTCCATGGTTTTTTCTTCAACATTATCAAAGAACTGACATCCTTGGTAGTACCGGTTCCCTGGGGTCCCTTCTGCGTATCTCCCGTGAAAATCAGTAATAAGCATCTCTCGACAGAGAGGCGAAAGCACATTTTCACTGGCGATCATAGGAAGAGAATTGGCGAAAAACTCGTTGTTCTTCATCGCTTGTTTCCTGATATATTCAACCTCATCGTACCATTTCATAGAATCAACCAAAGCTGAATCAATGACTTCAATAAAAAGGTAATGGAACCCCCATCCCAACGGTACTTGCCCTTATTTTTTCTTCTCGTCACGCATTTTAAACAGAGAAGGAAGATGAATCGTATAGGTCCCGTCTTTTTGGATTACAATAGGTTCTTTCTCTAGCAGGCCTTTAAGGTCGATGTGATATTTCCCTGGCTGTTCTACCCCTATTGTCTCTGGTGTATCTGAATGGTCTGCCTCCGCTTTGATTTTATCGATAATCGCTTTGCGTTTATCCTCACTGATTGGTTCACCGATGGCGGTCTCTTCCTCTGGTTTCTTTTGTTCAATCTGGTCCTGTATTATCTTGCGAAGGTCCTTTGGTTTGAGGGTTATCCATGCCTCGGTACCTTTGAGTGTGTCCTTATTTTTTTCGACGGCAAGCTGCATGATTTTCGTGGTAAGGTCCTGACCAATTTCCTTACTCATGACGTCTCGTTCTGCGTCATTTAATGGTTTTCTTGTGAAAAAAAACCGGTTCCCCCCGCAATGCGGGCACCCTTTCAACAGTTGTGATGACCCTTCTTCAAACACATGGCCACATTTCAGGCATTGATGTGGCATTAACTTGCTCCCTTCCCAGGAATAATCGTGGTCTGAATCATATCATTGTCTTTATGAACCATCTTAAGAAGATGTGCTGGTCCGATGACCGTCATGCGGGGTTTTTTTGTTACGCCAAACACCCGTTGGAAAAACCCGATTTTTTCATTTTCATATCCACCAATCTCAATACCTATGAACGTGTCATGGTTGATTTCTTTCATCGTGTGCTCAATTAATTGTGTTTGTTCATTTGGTGTCAGACCGTGTTCTAAGACAAGAATCCTTCCTTCCTTCACCTCATTAAGGATATATTGCAGTTTCTCAGAGGATGACAAATGCTCTAGTTTTTGCCGGGAAATCAGATGAAACGAAATTCCCCCTTCTTTTTTAACCATGGCGCCTACCTCCTCCGTTTATATCGTTTTTTTCCAAACTCTTTGACCATCATCGTGTACAGATTCTCTGTGTTATAGCCAGTGAGTGCACTGATTGGAATAACAGGGTGTTGTGGGAATGCGGATTTCAGCGTGGCAGGACTTGCGTTCTCCGCGTCAATTTTGTTAGCTGCAATAAGAATAGGTAGATTTCGTGCCTCAAGGTTCCCAATAATTGTGACATTTACCTGAGTGAATGGGTCTTGTGTTGCATCCATCACAAGCACCACCCCATCAATATCATCAAGCCATCTGATTGATTCGATGACGCCCTCGGTCGCTTCCTTTGCGCGTATGCGCGAGTCGTCCTTGGTCATCCCATACATGTTGATGAATTCCTTATAGTCGATTTTGGTAGCAATCCCTGGCGTATCGACGAGATCCATGGTCAAAGACGAACCGTTGTTATCAATCCGTATATTGTTCTTCCATTTCGCCCGTCGGGTTTCATGAGGAACCTCAGAAACACTGCCCATGATATCCCCCGTCCAGTCTCGTAGAATCCGATTTGCGAGCGTTGTTTTTCCGACATTTGGTGGGCCATAAATCCCGATCTTGGCGTGATTCTTCCCAAAAATCCTATGGATCATTTTTGAAAACTTACTTTCTCTAAATCTCTCGAGTAATCCCATCCCTTTCTATCTCCAAATCATTTATTGAAATTCAAAAGATAGTATACAAATGATAGTTTATTAGTTTAGCGGCCCACGGGTGTTGTGCGTTGAACAAATAAAATAATAACCCTTAAATAGCATCAACATTATTCGCATAGTAGAGAATTAAATAAATGGGACGGCATAAGTTATGACTGAAGAAAAAGTAGGTGGTATAGTAATGAAAGGAGTAAAAGACTCATTTATGGAACAACTGCAGGAAGCATCAACAGAACTTGGGTCTATTAAAAGTTCATTTTCTAAAGGAATGGAGGATCTTGCAAAAATCCAAAGTATGCTTAGCCTTGAAGGCTTAAACAAAATGGATTCGATGATGCGGTCATTTGAAGACCGTCTTTCTGAGGCAGAACGACGCCGGGAAGAGGCTGTCGAAGGGGCCCGTCGGTATAGTATGGAGCTTGAGAAAGAAAAAGAACGATTGATAAAACTCTGGGATGCGTATAAGAACCAAGAGGAATCCTTGTCTGCACAGGAAAAACGGGTCGCAGAGCTTGAAGAAAGGCTGCGAGATACAGAACAGATTCGTATGCAATTTGAACGGGATGCGACTGCACGGATACAGACCCTGACACAGAAGTTGGATGAACGTGAGCAAGCGGTTAAGCAGTTAGATGACATGAAACAACAAGTGATGCGGTTCGATGCCCTTCAAACCCAAATGGAGAAAAACATGGACCAGATGCGTGGGGAGATTAAAACAAAAGACGACGTCATCAGAGGCCTCGAGCAGCAAGTCGGTGAGTTACGCAAATTTGAACAGTTCGCAGAATTCAAAACAAGGTTCGAACAAGTCTCTTGTGAATATGAAAAGGAAAAAGAACGGCTCACGAAACTCTTCCGGTTGTATGAGGAAACCGAATCAGAGAACAAGCAGTTAAAAGAGGAGCTTCGGGGCTGGCAGGGCTGGTTTGAATCAAACGAGGACCTTTTCACGAAACTGTTCACCTCTGTAGAGCATCTCAAGCAGCGAAGCGTCATGCCTCCTGAAGTAACAAACGATGAGAACACCGAAAACCAACCCGCCACTGATGCACGACCTGAGCCTGCTGAGAAACCAAAACGGAAACTGCGGTTCAGAAAATAAAAAACTTTTTTTTTTTTTTTTTTTTTATTCCATTGTTACTGAGCTGATCCCATTGTCATCCTCTTGTATCGCTACTGTATTTTCAGTGAAATGTTTGATGTCTTCGACATGAGTGATCAGAAAGATTTGCTTAAACTTCGAGGAATAGGTGTTCAGCGCCTTGATAATATTTTGTTTACGTATTTGATCCTGGGAACCGAAGATTTCATCAAGGACGATGAACTGGAAAACGCTGCCGGCACGTTCGGTGATTATCTCAGAAATCGCTAGTCTGATACAGAGGTTGGCGAGATCTTCTTCTCCCCCAGAAAACCGTTCTATCGTATAGGGGATTCCACGGTCATAGACCAAAAGGTTGTAATCCTCATCCAGTTCGATTTGTGAGTATTTTCCCTCGGTGAGCTCATCAAAAAGCTCTGATGCGTGCGAGGAAAGGGCAGGTCGGATCTGGGAGATGAGATAGGTCCGGTAGGAATCCATCACCTCGGAAAGCATACTGAGGTTTTGGACCTCTTTTCGCTCACTTTGGAGTTTGTTGAAAAGTCTTTGTTGCTCTTCAATGGTTTTTTCAACGGTTTTTATTTGTTGCGTGATAAGGTCCTTTTTTCCCTCTTGTTTCTTTAATTCTACGGTGATATGTTGGTAGTTCTCGTTAATAGCATCAAGTCTTGATAATGACTCTTGATAGATCTTGTACGCTTCGCTTACCTGAGTCCGGATATGCTGGTACTGTTTTTCATCAAATTCGATAGAACCGATAGTCTTAAGCTCTTGCTTTTTATTTTCAAGCTGTTGTTTTTCTCGTTGGATTTCTGCAGAACTATGCCGAAGGACGCTTTGGAGTTTTTCCCGTTCAACGACTTGATGGCGTAGATATGTGTCTTTTTTCTGTAAGGCGTGCCGTTCTTTAGTGAGTTTCTCGTAGTCGAGCCTTAGTTTTTTTCCTTCTTCAGTTAATCGCGTTGCATCCTGATCTTTCTTCGCAAGATCCTCGGTGTAGGCATTAAGAAGTTTTTGGTGTTGTTGCCCAAGTACCCGTTCGCAGGTCGGGCATTTCGCCTGAGGGCCCATGGTTTCGATATGGTGTTTTTTTGTTGTTATCTCTTTGATATCGGCCTTTAGCCGTTCAAAGATTGTTTCGTTCTGCTGTTGTTTCTTCACCGTGGATTGTAAAAGAGTAGAGTTTTTCTCCTGCTGCAATTCGAACGCGTGCAGTTCTTGTTCCAGATCCTTAAACAAAGTAAGTTTTTTGTTGTGCTTCTCAAGGAACTGTTGTCGTTCTTGTAGTGTTTTTTCCAGTAATGAAATATCTTTTTCCAAACGTTGTTTTTTTTCAAATCTGCTTTTTTTCCCTTCGAGTTGTTCGACGGTTTTATAGAGAGTTTCATAGGATAGTTTTTTTGTTTCACAGTCTTTTTTCATTTTCGTACGCTGCTCAAGAATCGTGTGAAGGTGTTTTTTTTGCTCTTGAAGCTGCTCCATGAGCTCTTTTTGTTTCCTCTGCTGATTTCGAATCTCCTGTGTGCACCTTGTTATCTTGTCTTGGCCTGTTTCATCTACCAGATCATCTGAGAGTTTTCCAATAACAGTTTTTTTCTCTTTTATATCGGAGCGGATCTCACTAATGATATCGTCAATTACATTAATCCCAAGCATTCGCAGGATGAGTTGTCGACGTTCACTTGGATTCATAGATGACAACGTGTTTAGTTCTTTTTGTTTTGCAAAAATAGAGGTGTAGAATGATTTCCAGTCCATTCCCAGTCTCTTCTGGATAAATTTACTGAGGACCTCTGCACCGTTCGCTGCGAGTTTGCCGTTGACTGTTGCACTGCCTGATGCAGATAGGTTTTTTCCACTCATCTCGCGGACGACATGATAGGTATCATCGTTGAAGATAAAATCAAGTTCGACCAGACAGGGGTCTGATGGTGCTGCACCTTCCCGTTTGATTTGATCAGTCGCGGTCCGAGCCGCCACAGGGCCGTACAACGTCCACGCGACCGCTTCAAACAAGGTTGATTTTCCCACACCGTTTAAACCGACAACGCCGGTGACCCCATCAGGGAATTCAATGTAGCTGTCTTTGAATTTCCGGAAGTTTTTCAGATGAATTGATTTAAGGATCATAGTTTTTTCTCTTCTTCTTCATGATGCTGGATGTACTGCATTCCAAGGTTCAGCAGCATGGTCCTCTCGGGATACTCTCGGGTGACGAGGAATTTCTCAAATTCATCAGCAAGCGATTTCATTGCATACCCCTCACGTAGCGGTGTCTGATCGGTTTTCAGGGTAGTGGATTTGATCTCAAAATGAACAGCGGTTTTCGCCAGATCTCGTATCTGGTGATAATCGACGCTCCGGTGAATATGCGCAGGGATGTTCTCAAGGCGGATGCGTATAATTTTTTCCTTTGGATTAATCGCATGGATGGTCTCTTTTACCTCTTGGATGATTTGATCAATGCGGAGAGCAGAGCAATCAAGAGGCGGTACGTCAACCATCACCCGGGTTCTTAAGGGAATGAACCGGTGCGTATGTTTTTTCCCAAGGTCATGTTCGAGAAATCCCTTCTGTGCGTCTGCCTCTGTGAAGCTCAGATGCTCTATCGATCCAGCGTAAAACGCGTTCTGCTGTAGCTTCGTATACCGATGGTAATGGCCAAGTGCGATGTAATCAAAGTCCTCTGTCAGGGTGTGTACTGGGACAAACAGCTCATTAAACTCGTTCATTTTAAATTCCTTGATTCCCGCTACTGCACCATGCGCAAGAAGCAGGTTAAAATCAGCTTGCTTATCTATCATTATTTTTTTGAAATTTACCTCAAACTCTTTAGGGCTTTGACACTGAGGGATTGCATGGATGCAAACCGATTCATCCTTGATTTGTAACAAGACGGTTTCATAGCGGTTGTTGTAAATGGGATATACATGGTCCAGGTGTTCAAAAATGGAAAATATATTCCCTGTCTCTTTGAGTTTTGGAGTTTCGTGATTGCCCGAGATTACGACGAATGGGATGTTTTCTTGTGACAATCGAAGGATCTGTTGTACTGCGACTGTTATCGCCCGATTTGTCGGTCGAACTGAGTCAAACAGGTCACCTGTATGCAGCACAAGGTCTGGTTTTGTTTTTACCGCATAATCGACGAATTGCGTGAACGCATCATAGATGTCTATCTCCCGTTGGTTCACACCCTCTGCGGTAACTTTTCTATACGCGGAATACCCTAGATGGGTGTCCGCACAATGTAAAATCCTCATACGTCCCTTCTTTTCCGGGTGAGTTTCAGCGCAACAACATCACAGGCTAAGGTGAGAGCATCAAGTGTTGGCGCGATAGGGGGGGCATAGGCGGTCTCAAGCTTTCGGAACTCCTCGACAGTCATTTTCCCAAGCATTGCACTGGCAAGAGTGTTGATTCGTTGTGCTGCGTTGCTGCCGACTGCCTGGGCAGAGAGAATGTGTCCGGTTTGTTCATGGACGCCAACTTTGATGGTGATAGGGTTTTTTCCAGGGAAATATTCTGGTAAGGAGAACCCTTTGTATTTACCGGTCACAACCGGACGGTTACGTATGGTCTGTTTGACCGGGCCGACTGCCGCGATTTCCAAACCAAAAAACTCCGAGGTCCTGGTAAGCAACAGACCTTTGGGTAAGATATATGTGCCACCTGCAGCGTTTATCCCAGCAGCAATCCCTTGTCTGACCACAATACTACCTAAGCCAACGCAAACCGGTTCGTTGGTCACGAAATCGATATATTCAGTGCAATCACCGACAGCATAGATGTGTTGTACCGATGTCTCTGCTTTTTCGTTGACCTGTATGCCACCGGTTTTTCCAATGACACACCCAATCATCCTAGCAAGCGATGTCTCTGGTTCCGTTCCTGTTGCAATGATGAGAAGATCGGTTTTGATTTTTATTTCTTTCCCGGTCAAAGCATCTTTGATGATAAGGGCGGAGATGACCCCTTGGTGCTCTTCAGAACGTGTTGCACAATGGTTTGTATAGACAGATATTTTCTCCTGCAATGTCTGCAACACTTGATCGCTCATGTCGTCATCTAAGGTGTTCGCAAGGATGCTTGGAAGTGCTTCTACGACAGTGACCTGCATGCCTTTCTTATGAAGCGTATCTGCCATCTCAAGTCCGATGAGTCCTGCACCGATGATCGTTGCATTCTTCTCTTTTTTTATATATGAAAGGATTTGTTCGCCATCATTTATAGTGCGGAGGACAAAAACCCCTGAGAGAAGCTGACCGTCTTTCTTGATGTTTTGGATGGGTGGGACCCATGGTTGTGCTCCCGTCGCAAGAATGAGGCGATCAAATTTTTTTTCGATACGTTCCAAACCTTTTTCTGCTATCACCCCACGGTCTTGGAGATCAATCTCTACTACAGAGGTATTGAGATGGACGTCGATGTGTTCTTTTTTGAACCAGTCCTCTGAGAATTCAATAAGGTCGTGGAACTTCGGGATTATTCCAGCAATCGCATATGGTAAACCGCATTTTGAATACTGAGTATATGGTCCTTTTTCAAAGACAGTTATGGAAGCGGTTCTATCTGTTTTTCGTGCGAATTGCGCAGCAGTACCACCACCTGCGCCACAGCCGATGATAACGATGTGTCGTGTCTCGGTCATGGAAATTCCCCATCCAACTAACTGACATGTTTTTTTAAACGTTTTTGATGTCTATGGCCAAAAAAACGTTGAAGATGAGTTCACGTCATCAGTATTGGTATCCTTACATTCGAGCGCGTTAGCCGGTGTAGATGCTCTGGAGTACCTCGGCCTATTAGATATAGTTGGTGCAGGTTCTTTCTTGGATTGCTGATCTTTCGAATAGAGAGGTATGGATACTATGTATGATTTTTTCTATGATGGATATCAGAGCTTCAGAGCCTTGGATAGTTGTGAGCATTACGCTCACCTGTTGCATCCGTTGCACAGACAGACTGTAGTTCTTAATCCAGAGGTGTTCGATGATTCCTCTTGATGCATTCGGTGCGGAAAGCCACAGCTGCTGGGTCAGAAACGCTTGTTCCTGCATGGCGCTGTCAAGGGTGGTAAGAAAGAACGTGATGTTGATCCCGTTTTGGATCATCTCATAGGCGAGTTGCTCGTTTATTTCGTTTTCAGAAAGAAAGACGGTTTCCACATTCTCACATAGCGATGTGATGTTTCCATGACCATATCTATGAAGGAGTGCAAGGCTGAGCGTTGCTGCTTCCCCTGTTTTGTATGGATTGTAGAAATCATCATCGCAGATATGCACTGGGACGTAAATCGAACAGCAAGCGTGGTTTGCTGCAAACCAACCGCTACTTATGAGACCTGGGTGTTCTTTTGGTATTTTAAATGCCATAGAACCCTCGTACATATAGCGGTCCTCGCACATTGGTCGAAGTCCATCAAGATCCATGGTATGCAGCCGTGACCAACGTATCATGTCCTGGATTGTGATAATTCCAATCGATGGTTCGATGTGTTCAAGGAGTTTTTGTTCCCATGCATACACTGCTGTACAAACAGATATCCTTGCTGTGATTCCATCGATTTCCAGGACGTTTACACTATAGGGTCCGACGGTTGCACGCTGCCCTGGTGAGATCGTAACCTCTTTTTCATATCCTGAATTTTTAAAGGCAAACCAAGGGAACACCTGTGCGGTCATGGAAAGTGGCGATAGGTGAACGATTCTTACGCCGCAGAGAGATCCAAGATGGACAACGGTGCCACGCCGCGCCCATGTTTCTTTTTGCGTGTCATATGATGATGCAATCGGTAGCGATCTGATTTGTTGTGTCCGCCAGAGGTCTTTTGGATAATTTGACATGACCTGCACGTCAGTGACATCTTTTGTTGTATATTGTATCGCGTCTGCCTCGATGACGACGGCACGCTTTGGACCAATTACGAAAAGATTCTCAGAGACACCAGTCGCATGAAGCGTATCGACAGCCTTGGTGGTAAGGAAGGTGATTGCGTCGTCTTCGTTGCCCGCGGTTTGACACGCATACCTAATCCAATCAAAATCATCCCATGCATTCTTTGTTGGGTTCACCCATCGAGACATCGTGTCTGCATCGCCAAACGCAATCCCTGCATCAGTCAGCACCATCCCTGCTTTCACGATGTGTGGAAGGGTATCCCCCTGTGTCGCCACACCGATAAATGTACGGTTCACAATAAAATCCCATGGTCTTCCGGTCCACGGATGATGATAGGTATACTGTGTTCCTTTCGGGACTCTACAGAGGACTTGTAAGCCATCTCTGCTTGGGTCTCGGACCTTTAAAAGAAGATTGTAATCACCCGCAGTTGCAGATGATGCTATGACAATATCCTTGCAGCCTTTTGCTACTGGGACGAGTATCATAGAAAAGACGATGATAAAGATGAACAGGCAAGGCAATATTTTCTGCTGACGTACCATATATGAGTAAAATATAAGACCAAAATATATAAAAGTATGCTTAGGGACGTTTTCTTACTCGGAAGCTTCTTTAGTTTCTTCTTTCTTTTTCTTTGTCGCTTTCTTCGTCGTTGTTTTCTTTTTTGTCGTGGTCTTTGCCTTTGTTTTCTTCTTTGGTTTCTCTTTTTTCTCCCGATCTTCTGGCGTTGGTTCTTCTTCGGCAGGCTCATGGGTTTCTTGGGTTGGTGCTTCTTCTGGTTTTTCTTCGATATTTTCATCTGACGGAGGCACTTCTGGTTCCGCCTGTTGGGGTTCAGCTGGTTCACTTGGTTTTTCTTCTGGCGTCTCAACTGGTTTTTCATCTTCGATGACAATCGTGGGTAATCGGATGATCTCTGTTTTATTAATCTCTATCCGTTTCACCGGGTAGAAAACCTTACAGTGCTTGTAAATCTCGCTTCCTGTTTTTCCGTCTATGCAGTCCTTGATAAATGAGTTTAATGTCTTTGCCTTCCCCTCTTTTTTTATAACGTCGTTCATGACGTTTCTTATCAGTTTCTTCTGTGAGCTTTGGATTCGTTTCTCTGCGATGGCGAAGGGTTTTACCCGGAGAAGTGCACCGTCTCTGGTCTCAACGTCAAAGACGCCGTCAACGCGGGATTTTCTCCGTCTGATCATCCGTCGGAGGTAATCTGAGGTGAGAAGATGGCCTTTCAGTTGGGTATGAGCCGTGTTTTGTTCAATTTTATCGACAGCGAAAAGAAGCTTAATATGAGACTTCCGAAAATCATTGGTAATATCCTGCAGGGAGACTTCCGTGACTCTACCGATAAGGCTGTCCGGTGACTCTGCTAGGGTCTCTGCGACCGGAACGTTGTTGAATAATGATGGTGCGAGTATCGTGTACCAGTTTTTTGCTTTCCATCGGTCCTTGACTTTTCTGGTTGTCGTCCGTGCACGTGCTTTGGCCATACCTATCACTTATAAATACCCTTATTTTTACAGCAAGGGATTTTTGAGGTAATAGAGTTCGTATACTTAAATGCTACGAGGGCTCCAGGAGCTCCGAAAGTAGGGAAGGCAGCCTGCTAAACCTGACAAAAACAGTTCAGAAGGCATCGATGATTTTTAGCTTTCGTTCGTTTCCTTTTTTCTGGGTTTCGTCCCGTATATCCCCATAGAAGGTTTCCTTCTCAAATAGCTGAGTTGAAAAAATTCGCAGGATTTCTTGATGTTCTTGTAATCTTTTTTGGATGTTCTCCCAGATTCCTGGTTTCAGACGTAACCTATCAAGCCAGAGTTCCTGGACACCTGCATCTTTGATTGCATCAAGGATTTGCGTAACTTCTTCTTTAGTGGTAGTCGGGTACACCGGCCCGAAGAACACCGCTGTTCTCAATCCGGCATCCGCGCATGTCTTTAACACAGCAAAACGATCCTGGATGGCGGAGGCGCATGGTTCAAGAAGCTGACGTTCGTTGTCATGCAGTGTTCCGATGCTTATCATGACCTGTGCATCAGAAAATTGTACGAGAAGATCGATATCGCGAGTCACAAGAGATGATTTTGTCTGGATGTGCGCTGGGAAATCATACCGTAGTAATTGTTCTAAACAAAAACGAGTCAGTTTGTATTTCTGTTCAAGTGGCTGATAGGGGTCTGTGACCGTTGATATACCGACGATACCAGGTTTCCTTGTTCTTACCTCCTTTGCTAACACCAATGGGATATTTTTCTTTACCGCAACAACCTCTCCCCACTGTTCCTGAGGTATCCGAAGCACGTGTGGCGCATAACAATACGCGCAATTATGCAGGCATCCCCGGTAGGGGTTCAACGAGTACTCAATCCCAGGTAAGGTTGAACGGGATAACGCGCTTTTACACTCCACCTCCACTACCTTCATATCATCTCACGAGAAAATCCTCAAGTTTTCGTTGATACAGTTGATTCTTTAGCACCGCACTGTTCCGTATCCATCGCTGTAGAGGAATATCCATAATCTCAGAAACATACACCAGCGATTCCTGAACTGTGGCAAACTTCCGATACGGCTGGGTCAACGCGCATCGCACGCTTTCACGGACATTCCAAACGCCGATCGGCATGATATACCCAGGATGTGCCTCCCGGAGGATCACCACGCTTGCTTGTCTTCGTTCCTTGTTCAGAAGCTCGTTTACCGCAAGTCTTGCCGCGTAATAGCACCCACCGATCTCCGCATAGGTTGTCCGACCATCGAAAAACTCATAGCTGTTAAAAATGGAAATACCGGTCCCATATGGGTTCCATGTGGTATTAGGATACCATGCTTCGATAAGCTCATACTGCCATTCCGAAGGCATCATCAGAACAATCCAGCGGTTGTCGAACTGATTGAGGTAGTACGCACGGACCTCATTGATGAACGGATATTCCTTTGTTTTTTTCATCAGCTCTGCACCAAGCGTTGAATCCACTGCGGTGATGCTCCATCGTGTTGGAACGAAACGACGGTTCTTCTTCACCCCAAAGGCTCCTACACTAAACGCTCGTTGGATTTTGGAGATCAGCACCCCGTTTTTGTAGATATCAAGGATGGCATCCTTGGCTTTCAGATCGGTATCATAGTATGCTTTTTCTATGTGCTGCTCGTACTTTGGGTTTGTGATATCCAGTGTTTTTAGTGGTGCAGACGGTCCATGTGGCTGCACTTCATCATAAAATGCTATTTTACCATAGGGCTTTCTTTCAAACATTGCATCAGCGAACACCGCGTTCTTTGAAAGAGCCAGCTCTTTGGTGAATTCCACGATACGATGCGGGTGTTCCACATCGGTGACATCAACAGTGAATTTCCCTCGTACAAGCTGACTGCGGAAATCCACGATGTCATCAAGTGTCTTCTCAAGCCACCGCTCAGGGGTGTCGATCTCAGAGGTATCGCCCATCACTGGTGGGATCATCGGACCAATCGCGACCTTTGGATATCCAATCCTGCCGATAAAGACACTAGGCGGCGATGCGCCCTCAAGCCGCAGGCCATTAAGAAAGGGTTTTACCTTTGTCTTTGAGTGATATCGGACGATCACCGGGCATCGATTTTTTCCGCATAAAAACTTTGTACCCCGACACAGCGCACAGACACTGGGTGAATGTTTTTTCTCAGAGGCAAGAAGCTTCTTCTGATTCTTTGTAGCGTTTTGCACCAGATCCCCCATTGGTTCGATTCTCTTTTATACCTACGGAAGAGAGCAGTGAAAGTATATAATGATTGCCGTATCATCTACGTTAAAAAAATTTTGAAAACCAATACTTTTTCAGACAACCCGTCTCACCCAGCAAATCCTATATCCATCGATATCGAACTCCGTATCGATAATCCATCCATCCTTCATATAGAAGCGAAACGCTGGTTTGCTTGTGTTTGTTACGCCGGTCACACCACCGTACCCATTGTTTCTCGCATAGTCATATAAAAAATTCAACAATATACGGCCGTATCCTTTTTGCTGATACCCTGATTTGGTTCCGTAGAACAAAAGCTCAAGACATTTGTTATCATAGGATGGTTTATTTTTATGATAGATCCAAAACTGATACATCCCTTTGATGCCCAGAGCCCTAAGTAGGGAAACCCCAAATGTCATGGTCTTGAAAAAACCAGGCTTACTATCTGAATCAATACAGAGACCAACGCAGATGAGCATATCGTCTTTCTTAATGCCGAAGGTTTTTATCGTACCGGTTTTTTCGTATAATTTCAGTAAGCTTCGTATTATTTTCTCTGTGTGTTGAGGTTTTTCTATAAGGGCAGGTACTTGTGGGGAGTCATGGAATGCGGTGATGAGTATCCCCAGTGACGAATGGGCATCCTGTTTCTGTAATTCGACGACGTTATGATTTAACGACATACGGTTTTCCTCTTTGGGTAACGAAACCTTTCTTTTTTTCTCCAACAACCGCGATGTATCGATGCGTAATAGAGACATACGGTCTTGACGTGTGATATGTCTCAAGTAGTTCACCGGTTCGTCTCAGTATGTTTTCTTTTTTGTTCGTATCAACGAGCTGTACGATTCCCGCGGCGACACCAGAATTTATCAGTTGTTCCATGACTGTGTCCCTGTTTTCAAATGTAAATCTTTTTTTTCCCTTCCACGCATCAATTATTCTCAGTCCGTTGATCCGCATTCTTTGAACAAGGGTCTCTTTTGAAAGAAAAAAATGTGGTATAATATAAGAGGTCAACGCAGCTGGTTCTTCTGCTATTGCGACAAGGAAAAATAGCACAAACTCCCAGTTGGAAAACATGCTATTGTCGATGATCCCAATTTTTCCTTTCTGACGAAGTACCCGCGTACATTCTGTTAAAATCTGTGGTGTAACATATCCCAACCCCCATGCGCAGGTGATACAGTCATAGCTATGAGGAGGTTGCTTTTTGAGAAAATCAACCACATCATCGTGGATGAACTGGCATGTATCACCATATTTGTGTTGTGCTATAGAAATCATCGCCGTAGAGGAGTCTACACCGGTGACTGTTCCTTGGGTCATATCCTGCAGTGCATGGGTCACAAAACCGGTGCCACAGGTCAAATCAAGACAGTCTCCCCCTCGTAATGGATCTAATTTTCTCAGCATATCAATAGTGAGAGACGCCATATACTCCGTCCAGTGGGCGTCATAGGAAGAAGCGACCTCATCATAGCCAGTCTCTACGAGCTTTTTTGTACGATTTTCCTGATTCAAATAAAGATGAAAGAAACGGATACCAAGCTTGAGCCAATGACGACGAATGATGCCTCTCACCTTTTCTAGTATTTATGATTTGGGAATAATGAAAAATATCTTTTGTTGTTATTAAGGTTTAGGATGACCTTTTAAGCTGGCATTGTGGATTACCGGTCCTGTTTCCGACCTATCTTCTCTTACATACCCTTTGTTTTTCTTTGTAATGTCTCAAGCCATGAGGGTATCCCTTCGACCGTCCGACACATGCATCGTTTGGCAAACATCTGACGATAGGTGATGTTGCATTCTACCCGGTTCTCAAGATGTTTTTTAATCGAACTACCCAGTCGTCCTCCCCGCCAATCCCAATCCGTCAGGAGGATGATCTTCTGGTGTTTCTGCGCGATGTCGTCACAAAAATCAGAGACAGATTGTCCCTTGTTGAATCGGATGATCTCTCCTTTGAGTTCAAGTTTCCGTAATGCAGCGATGTCTTTATCTCCCTCAACGATGATTGGAACAGTTGTATTGTCCTCACGTAACGCATCAAGGAGTTGTTCTAGTTCCTCTAAGGTTTGTTGATCATTCATGAATAACCCTTTGCAGTCTTTCAATGACCAGATCCTTGGGGATCTTCCGGAGGCACACTGTTTTTTCCCTGCTTTTCTCTCCATCCACGATAATAACATCGTTACTGGTCAGTTGAAAAAACCGTGCAAGGGTCTCTCTGACCTCGGTATTTGCCTTGTTGTCCCTTGCTACTGACGTGACTTTGATTTCAATGGATTTCCTCCATTGATTGTACTTGTATGGAAAGACCGTTTGAGATGATCCTGGAGCCACATGAAGACAGAGAAGCACGCCTTCTTTGGATCCAATAATCGCATCGGTAAATGACGTCATACACCTGAAAAAATCATTCATTACGGTTGGGACAGTTTCAGGATGGCCTCTGCAAGATCTCCGTTTGTCTCCTTTAAGGCCTTACGTGCCTCTGCCTCTGATTTGCCTGTCTGCTCCATGATTAACTTGATGTCCTCTTTTTGCGTGTCCTGGGGTTCGCCACCTCTGTTTTTCACGGTCGGCTCGCCGATAATCTGAAACGTCTTCTGTCCCTGTGCCTCCATCACAGTTACCTCCGCAGAGTCAAAGACGTATTCCTTTGTGTCTGTCTGAATGATAACTTTTTCTACATTATCGATGTTTTTCACATTAATCCCAAAGCGTTTCATCATCTGCGCAAGCTGCCTGCTATTCATTCGACCTGGCATCATATCTAACAAACCCTTGTATGGTTCCGAAGCATATATAGAGTTCTATTCGTTTAACATTTTTGGTATGATTTCAGAAGCAGAAATGAAGACGTTAGAGAGAAACTCAGAGTACTACGGCGTCCCAGCACACCAGCTCATGGAAAACGCAGGCAAAAGCATCGCTGAGTTTGTACGAGACATGGTACAAGACACAAAGAAGAACATCCTTATCCTCTGCGGGCCTGGTAATAATGGCGGAGATGGGTTTGTCGCAGCCCGGTACCTTACCCAGTATTACAAGGTCGCTGTGTTTCTTGCCGGAACAACCATCAAAACAGATATTGCATTACGAAATTTCCAGAAACTACAGACCTATGAGGTGAAAATCTACCAGTCCGCTCATGATATCGACCGACTGCTGGCAGGAAACGATGTATTCATTGATGCACTCCTTGGAACAGGACTTACCGGGGAGCTGAAGGACCCTTATGCGACCATCGTAGAAAAAATCAATCAGACGACTGGAAAAACAATCGTTTCTGTTGATATCCCCACTGGTCTTGGGACCACCCATACCATCACCCCTGAGTACACCATCACGTTTCATGACATTAAAGAAGTCATGAACAAACAGAACAGCGGAAAAATCCATATTGTTGACATCGGCATTCCAAATGAGGCGCGGACATACATCGGACCGGGGGAGCTTTCTGTCTATTATCCACGACCTGCGAAGACCTCGCATAAAGGAGAGAATGGCATCGTGCTTATCATAGGAGGTGGACCGTATATCGGGGCACCGGCACTCAGTGGTCTTTCAGCTCTTCGAACCGGTGCTGACCTTGTGTACATCGCCACACCCAAACGATCCTGGGAATCTGTTGCCGCGTTTTCACCAAACTTCATTGTCAAAGATCTCAATGGTGAGATGCTTTCTACAGATGACATTCCGCATATCGAAGAACTTCTTGAGAAGTGCACTGCAGTGATTCTTGGCCCGGGCCTTGGCACCGCCCGTCAGACCGAAGAAGCGGTTGTCAGTTTGGTACAACGCATCATCGCAGAAAAAAAACCACTGGTCCTTGATGCAGATGCCATACAACCCATCGCAGACCACCTCTCAGTTCTGAAGAATACCACGACCGTGATCACCCCGCATGTCGGTGAATTCAAAAAACTTACAGGCATAGCACTCTCTCAGAACCTCGATGGACGTATCAACACCGTGGAAGAATGGGCTGCCAAACTCGGGATCACGATTTTCCTGAAAGGATTCATCGACATCATCAGCGATGGAACATCAGTAAAACAAAATAAGATCCATAATGAGGCGATGACGGTCGGAGGCACCGGTGACGTCCTTGCAGGGATCATCGGAGCACTGCTTTCAAAGAAAGTACAACCATTTGAAGCCGCACGAATCGCTGCCTTCCTCAACGGGGAGGCAGGCAACGAGGCATTCCAGAAGAAATCCTATGGATTGCTTGCGACCGACATCATCGAAGAAATCCCTACAATCCTGAAAAAATATCTATAAATCTCTGTTTATTTTAAATCAACGCATCAAATCAAAAATCAATATCATTCCCAGATTGCTTTAACCTCTTGATGGCTGACCAGTTCCCCTGCAACCTGAAACAACACCCATGCAAGGAACGCAGGCTCCTGCTGCATCTCCTCTGAAAGTGCTGTAGTTATCTTCTGTTTCAACTCCTTTTCAAGCTTATCAGGGTTCTTTGGCCATTCTGCGTATTGGTATTGCCTCATCCAGTCCGCGGTTCTCTCAATCAACTCTGTTTTCCTGTCAGCAAGCTTGCGGACTGCTTTCTCAGTTTTTTTCACAAAAAATCCAGATGATTTTTTCTCCCACATAACATATCCCTCACGAGAAGATATCGCTTCCGGTCATAAAAGTCTTTACTTTGCTATGAAAAAAACTTTTAAGTACTCTTTTGTCATCAGCGGTTCGGATGAGAAAATTATATCTTGTGACAATCATCTTTCTTGGATTTTTTATACTATCACCAGTAGTTACCGCTCTTTTTACATCCCCTTATGACCTTAAAGGAACCCTTGCAAGGGATACGGAAGCGTTCATTATCGGAAAAACCACGGTCCGCGGGACCTGTACAGGTTATCCGATGACCCCACTCATCGATTCATCCCTTGTTCAAGAGATGGAAGGATTCCCACTCATCGGAAAAAACACAATCAGCTTTGTCTCCTCTGTGATCGTTGCAGAAAACATCGATATCACGACAGCAGCCTCCCTCGAGGATCTCGTATTACGATATTATGATCATCTCACCCAATATACAGATGTAGAGATCATCACCGAGGAGGGTCTTTTCCTCTTCGGAGTTCAAAAAGCAACTATGAATATTTCCGCGGATTTCCCCTATGCAGTCACCACATTTGTTCCCCTTGACATCTTCCCGGATACACCAACGCGATTTTTTATTTCAGGGGCATATACCCCACTGCGTATGAGCGGGTCCGGTGACTTTGCAGTACTTGCCACCCTTTCAGAGAGCAGTATGATTAAAGTAAAGGATAGGGCGGGGAGAATACGTTGGAGCGGTGGGTCACAACACGACTATCTCTTGATACAGGATACGACCTTCTCTATCACTCAGCAGCCTCCATTGTCTCTTGTCCCTCTGGGCAACTCCTCTGAAAAAACAACACTTGCACTGTCGGTTTCCCCTGCGGACCATAGCGATATCAAAGCCACATACCTCATAGAAAGCATATCAACTTCTGTTGAAACAAATCTACAAGACGGTGCTACCTCTGAATTTCTCGATAACCTTAATCAGCTAGACATCCTCATTCGAACTGCTTCTTTTATAGCAAATGGAGTGCTTGTGTTCCTGCAAATCAATGATACCATGATCATTGACCAATCATCACAGCAGTTTTCATCAGTCGGTTTTATCCGATTCAACACCCTCGATATCTCTCATGGTGTATCATCCGAAGAACCAGTTTTGCAGGGTGATTGTACGCTGACATTCCTGGGAGATCATTTCTATACACCTCAAGCAAAACAAAACCTGGATGGAACACGGGTTCCGTACGAGCTGATTCTCATCTGGGTTATCGCGATAGGTGTCTTTGTCTACATACGTTTTTTTACACGGCCATCTATCGACATGGAAAAAGATGAAAGGATACGACGCTACGCTCTTTTTATTCATATAATCGTACTGGTCATCACGTTTGTGTTAGTTGAGTATGAATTATATTTACTCTTTGGTGCAAGTGCTTTTATACTCTTGTTCTCTCAGGGATTTACCCTGGTTGCCGGGGTGTTTCTCATGATGGAAATACTCATTTGGATTCTTGGGTTTTTCGCACTTGCACTTCCCATTCAACTGCTCTCCTATTCGGTTCTCCGTGCCCGTGGCATAGGAAAAGGGGGAAACGGTATATGGAAAGCAGTTGGGGATCTGTTTATCTGGGTTTTTTGCGGAATGTATCTTCTGTTATTTCTTAATCTTATTTCTACTATGATTCCTTTTTCTGTTATATATCCATTGGGATGATTCATGCAGCTAGGAATTCAACCACTCGTCGATGAGCCAGCTCTTCTGCTGAAAGAAAAAAAACTCCTGGTAATCGCGGACCTTCATATCGGTATTGAAAATGAACTACGAGAGAACGGACTACAGGTACCATCCCAGACCACCATCATGGAACAACGGTTGATTTTGATTCTCACGACACATGCAGTAAACGACATAATTTTCTTAGGAGATATTAAACATACCATTCCTTCCTCAACCAATGAGGAGCGAACCGATGTGAAAAAATTCCTAAACACGATTCAGAGTTATTGTACCCTACATATCGTACCTGGGAACCACGATGGAAACATAGACCGGTTATGCTCCCCTGCTATCCAGCTGCATCCATCTGATGGTTTTGTTTTTGAGGAAATCGGGTTTGCCCATGGACATCGAAAACCATCCATCGAAGTTATGCAGTGCGACCAGGTGATTATTGGCCATTCTCACCCAATGGTGATGCTCATCGATCGTCTTGGGTACCGGACGTTTGAACAATGTTGGATACGTGGTCCTCCATTGGTAGATACACTCCAAGAGAAATATCCAAACTCTTCAACATCACAACTATTGTGTATGCCTGCGTTTAACCCACTCTGCGGTGGTGTTGCAGTCAATCGAGATCCGTTACTTGGACCATTTGGCTGCCTTATTGACGTTGACAACGCAGAACTATATCTGCTAGATGGAACGTTACTTGGGAAAGTAAACGATCTGAAAGAACCAGGTTAACCTTAAATATATCATGTATTATACGAAACCGACTTAGAACACTGTCTTGATGGCCTATGGAGTTAAATCTCTCTGAAAAAATCGGAAGCCTGCTGCAAGCGCTATTTCTGCTTATCTTACCGTGGATAGTGCTGCTGATTGGACTTGCTTTATCTCTAGACACGGTCTGGTTTTATCTTCTCTGCCTTACCTGGTTTGGGTGTGGACTTATCTTTTTTGGCACGCTTAATTAGCATGGATATGTGTAACGCGCTTTTCATTAAATCCAAAGACATTTAATCCTCTGTCATAGGGTATTTTTTTTTTAAAGATAGAATTCCACCAGTCTAAAGCGAATGAAGTGAGCGGTGACTGGTGGTCACAGAAACAACAATAAAACATCTTTTTACTAGATAGCTTTTGGTGGTGCCACTGCTCTTGGTGATCCAGATGAGCAGCAGCTCGGCACCACCAGGAGAAAAAATTTTATGGATTGTGATAGCGTAAGCCCTGCCGAAATTCGGCACCATAGCTCAAGTGTTGGAAGAAATATCCTCCACCTAAGCTTCAAGACCAAATACTGTCACAACATCTTTAACTTTGCGGATGTTCAAAGACGGTGTGAAGAACTTTTCCGAGAGGTCAGCGAAAAGCATCGATGGATCCTTCGAAAGATTGGATTCGACCAAAACCATGTACATATCACCATTGATGCAGGGACTGATGGACCAAAAGATATAGCAAAAGCACTGAAAGGAACTACCGGGAGAAAACTTCTCAAGGAGTTCCCTGGTCTAAAGAAAAGATATTTCTGGGGAAGCGGATTTCGGAGCACGACCATCTATTTCGACAGCATTAATCATGCGAAGTTGTTGGAATTTGTTCATATGTGGATCAGCGACAACAAAATTCTGAAATTGATTCGGAAATGACTCAAGTGCGGTATTGTTAGTGAATACGAGATAAAAGAGAATCAGCTAGGAACACCGCAAGGCGGTGTTATCAGCCCGCTTCTCGCTAACATTTACTTGCATAAGTTCGACAAATTCTGGACACAACAAACACAAGTGAAAGGGACATTGGTACGCTACTGTGATGACTTTGTCATCCTGATTGCGAGTAGAGAAGAGGCGGAATTAGGGCTAGAGCTAGTGAAGACAAAGATGGCAGAACTACACCTGGAATTGAATGCTAAGAAAACAAAGATTGTGGACATGAGATGCGGCAAAGAAGGAATTGACTTTCTTGGGTTTCATCACAGACAGGTTATGTCTCATCGACATAAGAGGCGATATGCCCTTAAATGGCCTAAGAAAGCAGCAGTGAACAAGATAAAACAGGAAATACGAGAGAAGTTAGGAACGAGAGTAATTCTGAAACTATCGCTTGAGGAAGTTGTCAAACTTCTCAATCCAACCCTGCGAGGTTGGGTGAACTACTTCAAGTTCGGCAATTCATCTAAAGTGTTTAACCAAATAGATAGTTATGTCCATGAACGACTAGCGATCTGGTGGAGTAAGAAACATCTAATGGGTGGTAGAAGATGGAAAACAGACTTTACGTGGAAGAAACACAGAGAATCCGGGGTGCTAGTGATGAATGGAAATGTGCAATACTGGTCTACTCTTTGAATGCGCAAGAAAGAAGATCATCGGAAAGCCGTATGAAGGAAAACCTCATGTACGGTTTGATGAGGGGAAACTGGTGAAATCAAAGTGAAAAAACCAGTTTCCTACTCTACTACCGCCCCCCAGAAATCTCTATAAAAGGAAATGTGGAAAAGACCTTTGGATTTTAATTTCCAATTGAACTATTTTTTCTTGTACAAGAAATTGTGAAATAAGATTTTAATGGTAAACTAGGATTCAGTTGCCAAACCACTGAATATTAGAAGAAAAAAATTAAAGAGCTTCTTCTTATAATGGCGTTTTTTCACTCTGGCATAGTAGCACCCAGCGTTTATATAATGGGAGGAAAAGAAATAAGACATAGTATAATCGTAAAAAATGGGGTAGGGTTTAAAATGATCTATGGAAATGGAAGCACCGTTAGAATTATTCGAATCAGTTCAATAGTTAAGGAGGACTGATTTAAAGGAGGAAAAAAATATGAAAAAAAAGATAGCAATAGGGATAGTTTTGA
>Ga0209164_1001394_pt1 | contig 31916 bp, 26 predicted proteins | sample MTBNYHSulfiMetaG_FD_187458 | JGI IMG/M metagenome (GOLD analysis project Ga0209164, IMG submission 187458) | Enrichment culture microbial communities from rom New York Harbor, USA that are MTBE-degrading - MTBE-NYH (New York Harbor Sulfidogenic)... | ecosystem: Environmental > Aquatic > Marine >... | reverse complement strand
AAAATAGCTCCCGGCAATGCTCGAATGCTCGAAATGAAAATGGATCGGGTGGTGAAAGGTCAACCCATAGAAGGCATAGAACCGGGAGACCTTTGCCCAGGGGATCACTCCGCGAACATACGGCCCCACGTCAAAACCGGGTTCCCTCAGGTTTACGTTCACCCGGTCGATGATTCGATTCACGAGTCGGTCTAAAGCTCTCATGGCAATTCCCCTCTCCTTCTTGTTCAGACACATCCGGTTTGCGGTGCAAGCGTTGACAGGGAGCTGGCTTTTTTGGATCAGAAAGATAGAGGAAAGCGCGCTTGGGTGTCAAGTCAAAACCTCCATCCTTCTTGGTGAATGGACGACGGTTTAAGGGGATGCAGGCGGACCTGCCCCCTATTTTGATCTTTGGGATTCACTGTCCGCGGAATTGGAGAGAGATTCAGATCTCGGGGTCCTGTGCGGAGTCGCTTGTTTCGGATACGGTCGCGGTGCGGTTTACAGTCTGTAAAAGAAATCGACGGGTTTTGGCATGCATGGGAATCCACGGGTATCCGTAAATTATAAAAAAGGTTGTAAAATCAGTTGATTGAATCTTTTCTCCCCGTTTCTCCCCCTATTGGCACATCGGTTGCTAACCTATTGCAGCAGGGGAGATATCAAAAATCGACACTTACACATGCGAAAGAGGGTATTTCCATCAGGTCGCTGGAAACCAAGGATCTCTTCATCCGGTTGGAGGAAAGGGGGTGTCTGCATGGAGACCCAGTTCAAGATACTGACCCATCTGAACGGCAACTACCTGCATCTCAAACTGATCGGCAGGTTCAATGGCGTTTCGGCTCGGCAATTGATCGATTTGTTGCGAAAGTATGCGCGGACCGTATCGACCGTTATCATTCATACCAATTCGTTGATAAGGGATGTCCAATTCGCTCAGGAGGAGTTAAGGAACGGCCTTTTGTTTCTGAGGGAACAATCTGTGCAATTCATATTTACAGGCGAACATGCATCGCTTTTCAATTGATGCAGGAGATCGAATCTGACAGAAGAGGCGATACGGAGAACCAGGAGAGCCGCGTCGCGGGAAAGAAAGGAAGGTGCTGCAATGTTGGTGAAAGACTGGATGAGCAAGACGGTTGTCACCGTCGACGTAAATGACTCCATGCAGGTCGCCATGGGGTTGCTGAAAAAGCATATGATCTCCATGTTGCCCGTGATGAAAAAGGGCAAGCTGGCGGGAATCGTCACGGACAGGGACATGAAAAGGGCATCCGCATCCGATGCCACCACCCTGGAGATGCATGAGCTGCTTTACCTGATTTCAAAAATCAAGGTCAAGGACATCATGACCAAAGAACCGGTCACCATACCCTTTGATTTTACCGTGGAAGAGGCCGCCGAGATATTGATGAAAAACAAGATATCCGGGGCCCCGGTGGTGGATGGGGAGGACCGAGTGGTGGGTGTCATTACCAAGGGAGATCTCTTCAGGGTCCTGATTTCCCTGACCGGCGTGGGGAAGCGAGGCATCCAGTTCGCCTTTCAGGTGGAAGACCGCTCCGGGTCCATTAAAGAGGTGGCGGATATCATACGAAATTACGGGGGCCGTATGGTGAGCATCCTGAGCACCTATGAAAATGTCCCCAAAGGCTTCAGAAAGGTCTTTATCCGGATGTACGGGGTGGATCGCGAGAGGCTCCCCAGACTGGAAGACGAACTCCGTCAAAAGGCCGAACTCCTCTACGTGGTGGATCACCGGGAAAACCGAAGAGAGATCTTTTAGTCCAATATGGCCTCCCGCACCCCACAGGGAGGGGTGGCGGGAGGGCCGTCTCACACAGAAAACCCCTGCCGTCTTGTTCAAATCCGTCATGGTCTTCCTGAGAGCGGACAAGTCCCCTCCAGTCGGACCATGTCGATACCGCTGTTTCTATCATCTTTAAATATCTCAGGATCAGGCCCCTCTGTGTTCCGCCATCCTGTTGCCAACCCCCTTCCGCACCACATCGCTTTAAAATATCTATAATAACAGAATGTTGCGTATAAATCGACGGATTGGAGGTACTATTTTGGGATCTCATGGTTTTTTTTCTTGACAAGAAGATGAAAGTAGGGGTATCTGAATGTCAGACTATTAGATATTCAGATTGATCGCCTGAAAGGACGTCTCAATGTGGGGACCTGAAATAGAGGAACTCGAAAGAAGGAAGGCCATCGCCTATGGGTTGGGGGGCGAAAAAGCCGTAGAAAAGCAACATCAAAACGGCAAAATGACCGTCCGGGAGCGAATCGATGCCCTGGCCGACAAGGGCTCATTCCTTGAACGCGGTATACTGACGGGGATACCGACATACGAAAATGAGCAGCTGGTCGATCTCCTTCCGTGCCCGCTGGTAACCGGCATCATCGAGATAGACGGCCGCAGGGTCGCCGTGACAGGCGATGACTTCACCATAAAGGGTGCATCCGTTGGGAGGATGTACAAGGCCAAGAATGCCTATTTCGCAAAGATGTCTCGCACCTTGAGGCTCCCGGTGGTCAGGATGCTGGAAGGGGCGGGAGGATCCATAAAGGAAATTCTTCAGATCGGGTACACGGAACTTCCCACCTGGACCGATGAAGGGACCCAGGATCAGGTGGACATGTTGAGCGAGGTGCCTGTGGTGGCCGTGGGATTCGGCGCGATCGCCGGCCTTGCTGCACTGTACCTGGTTCAGAGCCATTTCTCGGTGATGATAAAGGGGCAAACCCAGGTCTTTGTGGGAGGACCGCCCCTTGTCAGGCCGGCCTCCCATCAGGACTTGACCAAGGAAGAACTTGGAGGATGGAGGATCCATGGGTGTCTGACAGGGGTTGTTGACAATGTGGCCGAAAGCGAAACCGATGCGCTGGACCAGTCCAGGAGGTTTTTATCCTATCTTCCATCGAATGTCTGGGAAATGCCAAGGCGTGCGGATGACCCGAAGGACGACCCGGAACGGAGAGAGGAGGCCCTTGCGGCCATCATTCCCAGGGACGGGAGGAAGACCTATGATATGCGGAAAATCCTGAACGGCGTTTTTGATCTCGATTCTATCTTCGAAATCGGAAAATACCAGGGGAGGTCGCAGATCACGGCCCTGGCACGTCTGAACGGGTACCCTGTGGGAGTGCTGGCCAATGATACCCGCTTTCTCGGAGGATCATTCAATTACGATGTATCGGAAAAATTCACGCGCTTCATAGACATGTGCGATACCTTTCACCTGCCGTTGGTCAATCTTTCCGATCAACCGGGATTTACCATCGGAAAGAAGGCCGAACTCTACGGGACCATTCGCAAGGGGGTGAGGGCGAGTTTTGCCATTGCGCAGGCAACCGTCCCCCTTGCGGTTGTTTACCTGCGGAAATGCTTTGGCGTTGCAGGGGCCGCGCAAAAAAGCGGCATGCGGTTGAGCTGGCGGTATGCATGGCCGTCAGCCGTGTGGGGAAATATTCCGATTGAGGGAGGGGTCTATGCCGCCCATCGGGCGGAAATCGAATCGGCGGAGGAGCCGCAGGCCTATCTCAAGGAGCTGGAGGACACGTACCGGGTCGTTCAATCGCCGTTTCGCACCGCGGAGGCCTTCGGCATAGAGGATATCATCGATCCGAGAGATACCAGACCCCTCTTGTGCGAGTGGGTTGAGATGGCCTATGACGTTGAAAGACACAATCTGGGCATTAAGAAGCGAGGGATGCGAATGTAGGCATCACCGGCAGTGTCCCTCCCGATCACTGACAATCAAAAACAGGGTTGTAAATCCATGGACGAATCGAAAGACGTATTTGAACCGCTTAAGACAAAAAGGACCTTTGAAGAGGTATCCGAGCTGATCAAGGGCCAGATTTTCAAAGGTGTTTTTAAACCCGGCGACAAGCTCCCCCCTGAGGCACAGCTCGCCAAGCAGTTCAACTTAGGGAGACAAACCATCCGGGAAGCGCTTCGCCTTCTTGAACTCTCCGGCTTCATTACCGTGCAGAAGGGAGGAGGCGGGGGGCCGGTTATCAAGGACACTATTTTGCAGAGGATCGGGGACCTCTTCCTGGATTCCTTTAAGATGAAGAAGATATCCCTGGTGGAGTTGACGGAGGTGCGGGCAGACATCGAACGGATTGTGCTGGGATATGTCATCGACAGGGCGGACGAATCAGACATTAAACGCCTGAAGAAAAACGTCCGTGAAGCCAGGAAGAAGATAGACAGAAAGGTCCCTGCGACCCAAGAGAATTTCCAGTTCCACAGGTTGCTGGCCGAGGCCTCAAAGAACTATCTGTTCGTTATCGTCACGGAGTCGATTATGGCGGTGCACACCGAGATACTCAGTCGATCAGGTTCCGGCCTGGAAACCTCCGCGAATGTCGTCATGTATCACGAAGAAATTCTCAAGGCAATTATCGATAAGGATCGGACCGAGGCCCTCCAACTCCTGGAAAAACATATCAAGGAGGTAGGGAGGCGACTCAATTCGGGCATCCAAAGTGAGGGGGCGTGAACAGCGGTTCCCTGCCGAGACCCGTAATTACTTCGGGTCGCCGCATCGGTCGATCCTAAGAAGGCAAGGCAACGACCCCAATGGCGTAAGCGCCACGGCTGTGTGTCGAGGAACGGGCAACCCGCTTTTTTTGGCGGGGCGAAGAGAAACCTTTATCAAGGATAAGGAGGGAGTCGGCATGAGACGTATGAATTGGGTCAAGGGGATTGTGATTGTCGGCCTGTTTGCTTTCGTGAGTTTTGCGGGGCTCGCCCATGTGGACGCAAAGGAGCCGATCACCATACGGTATGCGGCCCAGGGCGCGGCCAAGGGGATCCGGGCCGAGGCCGTGCAGTGGTGGGCCTCCGAGATTGAAAAGCGGACCAACGGACAGGTCAAATTCAAATTCTTCTGGTCGGCCTCGCTCCTCAAACCAGGGGATGCCATGGAAGGGATCGGCGCGGGGACCGCGGACTGCGGGGGGGCCTGGGGCATCTATCACCCTGCCAAAACGCCCCTCTGGACCGTGGGGGACCCACCGTTTTCCCACGATGACCCCTACGTGGGTCTCAAGGTCATGCAGGAGATGTTTACGACCTACCAGCCCCTGATCAAGGAAGTGGAGCGATACAATATCAAGATCCTGGCGCCGTTTGTGACCGGCATGACCCAGTTGGGCACCACCAAGAAGCCGGTGCATGTCCCGGCAGATGTCAAAGGCATGAAGATCCGGTTCGCGGGGGGCCAGTGGGCCAAATACTGGCAGTCATGCGATGCGGTTCCGATCAAGCTCACCCAAGAGGAGGTCTACGAGGCTTTGATGCGGGGGACCGCGGACGCCACTCAGTCCTATTTCTTCATACTGGATGCCTATAAGCACTGGGATGTGATCAAGTATTACTCGGTGATCGAAGCAGGACAGATCTGCAGTTATGGCCTGGCCATCAACATGGACCTGTGGAAGGGCCTTTCTCCCGAGGTGCAGAAGATCTTTGAGGAGGTGAGCGGTGAGTTTGTGGACAAGTACGCCCAGGGACTCATTGGGGCGAGGAAGACCATCATTCCCGAGGCCGAGAAAAAGGGGATGACGTTTATCAAACTGAAAGCCGATGAAAAGGCCAAATGGCTGGATAAGGCCAAGCCCTTCATGGATGCCTGGGTAAAATCCATGGACGAAAAGGGCCTCCCCGGAAGGGAGACCCAGGAGACCTTCCTGAGGCTGGCGGACAAATACAAGAAGCAGGTGGAAACACAGGGTTATCCCTGGGGTAAATAGCCTGTCTTTTCGGTCCACAGTGCGAAGGCCAGCGGGGAGGGAGCTATGACCACGCAGAATAATGTCAGTGTATGGGGCCGTGCGTTCGATCGGTGTGTCGGCATCCTCACGGGTATCGCCGTGGGGCTCCTGGTGCCCATGATGTTTCTGGTCACCGGAGATGTGATCGGCCGATATGTCTTCAACAGTCCGATCCCGGCCGTCTTTGAGATCAACAGCCATTTCCTCATGGTCCTGGTGGTGTTCTTCCCCCTGGCCTATGTGCATCAGCGCAAGGAGCATGTCTTTGTGACTCTCTTTACAGAGAGCATGCCCCTCAAGACAAAGGCATTTCTGGAAGGGGCCTCGGCTGTGCTGGGGCTGGTTCTATATGGCCTGATCGGCTGGTATGGACTCCAGAAGGCCATCCTCTCCACCCGTGTTCTGGAGTACATCCCAGGGATCGTGAATGTCCCGGTCTGGCTCAGCAAGTGGATCATTCCCATCGGGTGTCTGGCATTCTGTATCGAACTGGCGCGGGATGCCCTCAACCAGTTCAAAACCGTTTTCGGTGCATCTGACTGAAGGGGGTCGTCATGGAGAGCTGGATCATCGGATTGATCGGAATTGGGGTCCTGCTGGTACTTATCGGGCTGCGGGTTCATGTTGCCTTTGCCCTGGGCATCGTGGGCATGTGCGGATACTGGGCGATCCTTGGGTGGCGGCCGACCGAGGGACTGCTGGGGCTTGTTCCCTACAGCTTTATCGCGAGCTTTGTCCTCACCACCATTCCCCTCTTCCTCCTGATGGGGTACATGGCCTTTCACGGGGGGTTGACCAGCGATATTTACCGAACCGCCAGGCTCTGGCTTTCCCGGGTGCCGGGAGGCCTTGCCATTGCATCGGTTGCCGGTTGTGCGGCCTTTGCCGCGGTCAGCGGCTCCAGCCTGGCCACTGCGGCCATGATGGGAAAGGTGGCCATCCCGGAAATGATGCGGCATCGCTACCAGCCGGGGCTGTCCACCGGCACCGTGGCCGCGGCCGGCACCATCGGATCGCTCATCCCCCCGAGTATTCTGCTGATCCTCTATGGCGCTATGACCGAGACCTCCATCGGGCAGCTCCTCATCGCAGGATTTATACCCGGCATCCTGTCGGCCCTCGTCTACATGGGCATGATCTGGGTTCGCGCCACCCTCAACAAGAACATCTGTCCCCCGGTAACGGAGCCCGTGCAATGGCGGGAGCGGTTTCAGTCCCTCAAGGGGACATGGGGGATTCTGTCCCTGTTCATACTTATTATCGGCGGCATCTACCTCGGACTCTTCACGCCTACCGAGGCCGGCGGGGTGGGGGCCTTTGGGGCCTTTCTGTTTGCAGTGATCGTCGGCAAACTGACCTGGGGGACCTTTAAGTCCTCTCTCAGCGACACGGTCCGAAGCACCTCCCAGATCTTTGCCATCGCCCTGGGGGCCGTGATTTTCACCAAATTCATGGCCGTCAGCGACCTTCCGAACGTGATCTGCGAGTTCATCCTGGCGCTCAGGATCAACCCCTACCTGATCCTGACCGGCATGTCGCTCATGTATGTTTTTTTAGGGATGTTCCTGGACACCATCGGCGTGATGCTCCTGACCCTCCCGATCGTGTTTCCGGTCATCGAAACCCTTGGCTTCAGCCCGGTGTGGTTCGGCATCATCGTCATCAAATACCTGGAAATCGGCCTTATCACGCCCCCTGTGGGTCTCAATGTCTATGTGATCAAGGGGGTGGTGGGGGACAAGATCCCGCTCGAAGAGATCTTCAAAGGGTGTGCTTGGTTCCTGGCCATGGACATCCTGACGCTCGCCATTCTCATCGCCTTTCCGCAGATCACCCTTTTCCTGCCCGAAACCATGATGGGCACAAACTGAGAGGGGTGATGGACACGGCTTCGAACGGACTGCTGAAGGGATACCGGATCCTGGATCTGTGTGACGAAAAGGGCGTCATGGCCGGGAAGCTTCTGGGCGATCTGGGGGCCGAGGTCATTAAGGTGGAACCCCCTAACGGGGAGTCGTCACGGCGCATCGGGCCGTTTTGCGGCAATACACCCGATCCTGAAAAGAGTCTGTTTTTTCTTGCCTGCAACACCAGCAAGAAGGGGATCACGCTGAATATTGAGCCACCCGAGGGCCGGGCCCTTCTGAAGCGGCTGGTCCTTAAGTCAGATGCGCTCCTGGAATCGTTCAGCCCCGGCTATCTGGATCGGCTGGGATTGGGATATGATCACCTGTCCAGGGAAAATCCCAGACTCATCATGACATCCATCACCCCTTTCGGGTCCGCCGGACCCTATCACACCTACGCGGCCTCGGATCTGGTAGTGTGGGCCATCTCCGGGCTGCTCTTCATCTGCGGAGATCCGGACCGCCCGCCGATCCGGATCAGCCTTTCCCAGGCCTGGCTCCACGCGGGAACGGACGGGGCCGCCGGAACGGTCATGGCCCTGTTCCACCGGGGCAGTGCCGGGATCGGCCAGAAGGTGGAGGTCTCGGCATTGAAGGCCATGGAACGGGTGGCCTACACGGCCCACACCCTTTGGGACGCCCGGGGAAAGATCCTTCGGCGCCCCGGGAGCGGATTGCGGATACCGCCCCTGGGGACCACCACGCCCTTGATATGGCCGTGCAAGGACGGGTTTGTCGCCTACTATCTCTTCGGAGGCCAGATGGGGGCGGTCAGCAATCCCGCCTTGACGCAATGGATGGCCGAGGAAGGGCTTGCCAGCGAGACGATGAGGAGCATGGACTGGCCCGGATTTGACATCGGCCGAACTGCCCAGGAGGAGATCGACCGAGAGGTGGTAAACCCGATCCGCACCTTTTTTGCCCGTCACAGCCAGAAGGAGTTGTGGGAGGAAGGGGTCAGGCGACGCGTCATGGTATACCCTGTAAATGATGCGGAGGGGGTCCTGGCAGATGGACAGCTTCAAGAGCGCGGATTCTGGGTCCGCATGGAGCATCCGCCTTTGGGAAGGGAATTTGCCTATCCCGGGGCCTTCGTCAAAACGGATGAGAATCTCTGCGGACCGAGATTCCCATCCCCCGGCCTCGGCGAGCACAACCCTGAGGTTTATGGCGAGTTGCTGGGCATGGGTGAGGCGGAACTCTCAACGCTGAGAAAGAGGCATATCATTTGAGGTAACGGTTATTGGGTTCAGAGGTTCAACGGTTTAGAGGTTCAGGGTTTGGCCAACAACCAGTAACCCTGAAGGGGAAGCTGTGACCGATGCAGAATTCTCGTTTTTCATGCCAGGAAACCAGGGAATAGGGTGCTGATGGACGCTCAGATTTTTGACGGCATTCGCATCATCGAGTTTGGATGGGCCGTCGTGGGCCCGCTCACCACGAGCTGGGCGGGCGGCTACGGGGCAGAGGTCATCAAGGTGGAGACCCGGACCCGACCCGACATCATCCGGTCCATGACCCCTTTCAAGGAGGACCGGGTCAATCTCGACAACTCGCTCTTTTTTGGTCGGGAGAACGCCAGCAAGATGAGCATCTCCCTGAACCTGAAGCATCCCGAGGCCGTGCAGCTGGCAAGGGACCTGGTATGCGTCAGCGATGTGGTGGTGGACAGCTACACCGCAGGGGTCATGGCCAGATACGGTCTCGGTTATGAGGATCTGAAACAGATCAAACCGGATATCATCATGCTCAGTTCCTGTATGTACGGTCAAACGGGAAAATTGCGATCCATGCCCGGATACGGGGTGCCCCTGACCGCCATCAGCGGACTCACCTACCTCTGCGGATGGCCTGACCGGCAGCCGACAGGCCCTTATGGGTCTTATACGGATTACCTGGTTCCCCGGTTCAATCTGCTGGCCATTGCCGCGGCCCTGGATCACCGAAGGCGCACGGGCCAGGGGATCTACCTGGATGCGGCCCAGCTGGAATCGAGCGTTCAGTTCGTGGCCCCCATCCTTTTGGACTATCAGGCCAACGGTCATATCTCCGGTCGAACGGGAAACCGGGACGAGCGGGGCGCGCCCCACGGCGTTTACCCCTGCCGGGGCACAGAGGAATGGATCGCCATCAGCGTGATGAGCGAAGGAGAATGGAGGGGGTTTTGCCGGGCCATCGGCCAACCTTCCTGGACCCGCTCGCCGGAATTTGCCTGCTTCACGGCCCGAAAAGAGAATGAAGAAAGATTGGATCGGCGCGTAGCGGCGTGGACCGCGACCCAGGTTGCCAGGGAAGCCATGGAAATCTTGCAGGCCGAAGGGGTCCCGGCAGGGGCGGCCAACAGCGGCAGGGACCTGGGGGAAGACCCCCAACTGCGCCATGACCGCTACTATGCGCGCATCTCCCACCCTGAAATGGGCGAGGTCGATTATGCCCCTCATTCCATTACATTTTCCAACTCCCCGCAACAGATACACCGCTCCCCCTGTCTCGGGGAACACACGGAACAGATCTGCAGGGAAATCCTGGGCCTCAGTGAGGAGGCATTTGATCGGTTAAAGGGTGAAGGAGTCTTTGAATGAGCAGGCAGGGTACCGATGATCTCATCGAAAAAGGGGTTCGAAAATACCGTGAAAAGTGGGAGGGCGCCGTCTTAACACCCCCCGTAGGTATCCACATGGTCACCACAGACGCCATTCGGCGTTATGCCAATGGGCTGGGAGATGCCAACCCTCTCTGGCACAGCGAGGGCCGGGGGCTCACGAGCATCTATGGCGGGAGCATTGCCCCCCCGTCATTTCTGAATGCGGTGAGCGAGGGGCAGGCCATTGTGGGGCTTCCAGGGCTCATTGCGACCTTTACGGGGGCCGAATGGGAATGGTTTCGAGTGATCCGTTCGGGCGATCGCTTTTCAGTGACCAACCAGTTGCTCCCCCTGAAGGACAAGACGCGGGCAAACGGCCCGAGACAATACCTTCAGTCGGGCGTGCTCCGGTACATGGATCCGTCAGGGGCGGTCGTGGGGCAATGCACCTGGCATATGATGCGCACGGAAATGAAACTGGGGGGCGGCTCGGGCAGCAAAGAGAAGCGACCGGGAGAGACCATAGACGTTCATGCCTATTCAGAAGATGAACTGGAGAAGATCTACCTCGGAGTGGACCGGGAAGAGATCCGGGGAAGCGTCGCGCGGTATGTGGAAGAGGTTGCAGAGGGAGAGGAGATCGCGGCCGTGGTGAAGGGACCCCTTTCCATCTCCGACATGGTGGCCTGGGCCGGAGGCATTTCGTGGTGGCGAACCGAATTGGCCCATGGACCCAAGCTGAGATTCTTGAGGGACCATCCGGGGCTGAGCTATAGGGACCCGCGAAGCGGGGCCCCCGAGCCGATTGCCAACTCCCACTTCGAGGCGGGTGCGGCCAGGATTCTCATGGGGTCGCCCCTTCCCCTGGACCTGGGGTTTCAGCGGGTTGCCTGGCTCAGCCATCCATTGACCAACTGGATGAGCGACCATGGTTTCCTCAGTAAGCTGGACGTTCGTCTGAAAGGCTTTGTACGGTTCGGGGATACCAACTGGTGCCGGGGGAGGGTGATTCGAACCTGGCTGGAGGGGGCCGAGGGGAGGGTTGAACTGGAGGTCTCCAGTGAAAACCAGCGGGGAGAGACCACCGCGGCAGGTAGGGCCATTGTCGTGCTTCCATCCCGCAAAACCGGAATGGAAAACTCAGATGCCGGGACCTGACACGGACGGATAGGAGAAAATGAGATGGAAAAGGAGCGCCTCAAAAAGGAGCTGGAGGAGATGGGACTCCTGGTTCGACGATTTGAAACATGGGCCCGCAGGCTCCCTGACAAGCCCTTTTTTTACTACGGCGAAGAAGACCGCGCTTATACCTATGATGAATTCAACCGAATGGCCAATTGCATCGCCAACAACCTGAAGGCCATGGGGGTAGCCAAGGGGGACCGGGTTTCCCTCTTTTTAAAAAATCCCCTGGTCACCATCCTGTCCATGTTCGCCTTATGGAAACTGGGGGCGGTTTTCTGCCCCACCAATTTTCTCTATAAGGGCCGTCTCCTTTCCTACCAGCTGAACGACACGGACCCGAAACTGCTGATCATGGAAAACGGGAAAGAGCCTCTTCTAAACCAGATTAAGGACCATATCCGATGCCATCGGGTGGCCCTCTATCTGCCGGAACCGGGGCAGCACGATGTTGACCCTGAGAGCGCGGATTTCAAGCTGGATGCGCGGTTTGACGTCACGCCGTTTTCCGAACTCCTGAAAGGGAACGACCAAGATCCGGCAGTGGAAATCAATTACTGGGATACGGCCAACATTGTCTACACCTCGGGCACCACCGGTCCCCCCAAGGGCGTGGTTCAGTCCCATCGCTGGCTTCAGAACTACTGCTTCTACGGGGTCAGGCTCCTTCACCCGGAGGACGTGATCTACTGCGATCTCCCCCTCTATCACGTGGGGGGCGCCTTTTCCCTGGTGGGCCGTGCCGCCTGGCGGGGATGCACCGTGGCGGTATGGGACCGGTTCAGCGCATCGGAGTTCTGGGCCAGGATCCATCAGAGCGGCGCCAGCTACACCCTCCTCCTCGACGTGGTGATGCCCTGGCTCATGAAGCATGAACCTACTGAACAGGATCGAAACAACACCCTGAGACGGGTGCACATGCAGCCCCTTCCTGAATACCATCATGAATTCGCGCGGCGGTTCGGGATCGATTTTGTCAATGTGGGCTACGGCGCCACGGAAATCGGCTATGTGTGCGCGGGCATCATCGATGAAACCCTGGACGGGGGCGGAACGCCGGAAGGGTATCGAAAGGGGTATTCCAGGGAAGAAGTGCTTCAGGTCGCCTCCGAACTGCGCATGCCCGTGGCGCCGGGCAACCAGCCCATTAAAAAGGGATTCATGGGCACTCCCTGTCTTCTTCATGAGATGGCCATCCTCAATGACCGCGATGAAGAACTGGGGCCGGGTGAATATGGACAGATCGGTCTCAGGAGCAGGCTCCCCTACGTCCTGCTGAATGAGTACTTCAACAAGCCCGAGGCCACTTCCGAGGCCTTTCGAAATCTCTGGTTTCACACGGGCGACGGGGCCTACCGTGATCCATCTGGGTACTGCTATTTCGTGGATCGAATGGGCGGGTTCATTCGCGTAAAGGGGGAAAACATTTCCTCCTTTCAAGTGGAGGACGTTGTCAATACGCACCCGGACATCCGGATGTCCGCGGCGTTTTCCATCCCGGCCTCCGAAGGCCTCGAGGACGACATCGTGGTTTATGTGGTTCCGGTGGAGGGCCGCACGCTTGAAGAGGAGAAGTTCCGCGCCTGGACCCGGCAAGAGATGCCCAAATACATGTGGCCCAGGCATATCCGTGTGGTGGAGACACTGCCTCAGACCCCTACCCATAAGGTGGAAAAGTACAAGCTCAGGGAAAAAATCCTCAATGAAATCGCAGGCGGCTAACACAGTTCCAGCTCCCTTCGCAATTCCCCCTGCGCCTCCATCGAACACCCGGAGGCTTTGCCAACGCATCATTTCAGCCCCTCCTCCCAAGGCGGCCTGACAACCGTTACGGACCCGACCGGTCCCGTATCCCGACTCCCCCGCAGTCTTGGAAGAATTATAGATCTGTTGTACACGATAGGCCCTATTTTCTGCCATGATGTCTCCTTGTTGCAGCCGCGCGTTGAGGCAGGTTTTAAGACTGACGCTTTGACAAGTGGAGGAATTGGCGCTATATTCCAACTCACGGCATAATTCCGTTTCAGAGGTGAACAGGAAAGATCGCGAAGGAGATGGGTGGGATGGAAGACAAGGAATTGGAGGGAATCCCGGAAGAAGAGACGCCGGACCCGGCAGGTGTGGAGGAGGAAGAAGATTTCTCCTCGCTTTTCGAGGAGAGTCTGAAGAAGGTGAAAAAGCGGGTCCGGACCGACAGCCGGGTGACGGGAACCGTGGTGAGCATCGGCGATGAATGGGCCTTTGTGGATATCGGAGGGAAGAGCGAAGGGGTGATTGCGGCCCAGGAACTGCTGGATGAAAACGGGGAGCCCACGGTTTCGGTCGGGGATCCCATCTCTGCCTATGTGGTAAGCACGCGGGACGGGGAGACCGTCTTGAGCGTCAAGATGACCGCCGCGGCCTCCAGTGAATCCCTGGAAGGGGCCTACAGGAGCGGGCTCCCCATAGAGGGGGTTGTCGCCTCCGAGCGCAAGGGCGGTTATCAGGTAACGGTCTTTGGAAAAGAGGCCTTCTGCCCCTACTCCCAGATGGACCTGCGCGGGGTTTCCGATCCCGAGGGATATGTTGGGAAGAGACTGGTCTTTCGGATCGCCGAGTATGAAAAGGGGGGCCGCAATATCGTGCTGTCCAGAAGACAGATCCTGGAGGAGGAGCGGCAGAAACAGGTGGATCGACTCCGTCAGACCCTCCACGTGGGGGACCTGGTCCCGGCCCGTGTCACCAGACTGGCCCCCTACGGCGCCTTCGCGGACATCGGGGGCATCGAAGGTCTCATTCCCATGTCGGAACTGGGGTGGAACCGTGTGGCCTCGGCCTCGGACGTCCTGTCCCCCGGGGAAACGGTCGAGGTGAAGGTCCTGGATCTGGACTGGAAGGGCGGAAGGATCAGCCTGAGCCTCAAGGCGACACAGGAGGATCCGTGGGCCACCGCCGGGGAGCGCTATGCCGAAGGCGCCGTCATGACCGGACAGGTGATGCGGCTGGCCCCGTTCGGGGCCTTTGTGCAGCTTGAGCCGGGAATCGAAGGCCTGCTCCACATCTCCAGCCTGGGTCTCGGGAGAAGGGTCGCCCATCCCAAGGAGGTCGTCTCGGAGGGGGAGGAACTCCAGGTCAGGATCGCCTCGGTGGATGCGGCCGGCCGGCGTATCGGTCTTGAATTGAGCTTTCCCTCTTCCGGCGACACGGAAGGGGCGCAGGCGGAATTGGAGCCGGGCGCCATCCTGACAGGCGCCGTGGATGCGGTCAAGCCCTACGGGGCCTTTGTCCTCCTTCCCGGGGGGAAGACGGGTCTCCTTCATGTTTCCGAAATGGCCGGCGACACCACCGGGGATCTGAGGCGAAAATTCCCCCAGGGATCGTCGGTCACGGTCCAGGTGGTGAAGGTGGACCCTGGGTCGGGGAAGATCTCCCTCAGCACAAAGGATCTTGAAGCGGCGGAGGAAACCCGGGTGTTGAAGGCCTACCAGGGCGAGAAGGGGGGCGCCGGATCATTCGGGACACTGGCCGCGGTTTTCAAGAAGGCGGGCCGAAAACAGGGAGAGAAGAGCAAATAGATTCGGAGGGCGTCGGGACCTGGCTTGGCAGGATGCCAGCCGGGCGGAAAAATCAGGGCGTCATATTGTCCGATCCCTCCGCCGGGTTCTCATCGGTCATGCCTGGTTCGTGGTTCCTGAGATCCCGAAGGATTTCCCTGATCTCTTCATGGTATTCCCTTGGGGCGCTTACATGGCCCCACCCCTTCTGGGTCTGGAACAGGCCGTCAAAGGCCGTATCGTAGAAGGATCTCATGAGGTGGGGGATCTGTCGCTCTTTTAAAATGGAATCCAATACCTGGGCCTCGAAATGATTGTCGAGCACTTCCACCTTTTCATATTCGTCCATTGCTTCCCCTCCCCTGGATGATCCATGATACCGCCCACCGTTTTCGGTTCGCTTCTCCTTTTCCCAGACCCCTGCCAAGCCCCCCTGCTGGCAGGGGATTGGTTCAATTGCAGTTTTAAAGCCGCATCCCTCGTTGACCAGCAATTCTCATTTTGCAATTGATGATGCCACATATCCCGTTCGTAGTGTCGCCGTCAGGCGATTTTTCAGGGCCTAACGGGCCCACTACAAACGGATCGTATCGCTGCGAAAAGCAAAATGAGAATTGCTGGTCATTGACATCCCGGACCCGTGGATGGTTTGTTGCGCCAAAACCACTGCACGCTTTTACCCGATGCCGTTTTATGTCACGAAGAGATCCTGGGGTGTAACGCCCCGTGGGCGTCTGGTGCGGATCCATGCAGGGTTCGTCTTGCCGTATCCGTCCCGGTTTCACTATTGCTGGGCCACCACCCTTGTATTCGGGAGCACCTTCACGGTCCCCCCTCCTGTTACACGGGGTGCATACATCCGGGTGGTTCCCGTCTTCTCTTCAAACGTGCCGTTCCACCCTCCGCTGATGGAGGCCGTACCCGCGGTGGTCTTCACCGGGGCCTCGGGGTATGTGTCCTGGTCCACTTGGATGGTCGCCCCGTCCCCCGCCGCATTCAGGGCGGCCTGTATATGGTGGAAAAACAGGGGGTTCTGTCTCCGCAGTCTCCGTCTCTGCTCACATAGAGGAGCATAGGGCCCGTGCTTGAAAAAAAACCTTTAATCGTGTTGTTAGGATAATATGAGGAATATTCAGAATAAAAAAAATCTTCCCATGCGTCGCCGTCGGGACTTGCAAAACTCTCGCCGGCGCTGGATGCTGCAGCGGATGAGTAGCCATAATATCTCAGCTCCAGGGGGATGGGATAAGCATATGAGGCGTTTTCAAATTTGATTACGATCGAGAAGCGTGTGCCCTTGGCGAGGGCCACGGGTGAATTCAGATTGAGCGTATAGTATCCGGGATATGTGTTGGTTCCGGTTTGGGTGGCCGCCAGGGTCCCGCTTCTCGGCTGGGCTGCGGTCACGCCGGTGTAAACGTAAATGGTGTAGGCGGTATTGCTGTCATTGGTGATAAGGCCGACAGCGCCAAGGGAGTGACTGTCCGAGGCCGTGAACACATTCGCGGCCCAGGCAGCGGTCGAACCGTAACCCCAATTACTCACATATCCCAGCGGATCGTACTGGTAGATGCCGTCGTATTGGGTCGTTGCCTCGGCGTTGTTGAAAGAGACGAATTCCTCCAGGGAGGCGTCGTAATAGGAGATGTAAAAAAACCCGTTCTCTCCCCACCCGGTTCCCCAGCTGTTTTTGGCGATAAAGGCCCCGTTTCCGGGGGGAACGGTGGCGAATCTGTTTCTGTCGTAGTCGTCATCCCAGCCCACCACTGCCACCGCGTGGTTGGCGCTTGCGGCGGTAGGGTTGCAGTAGCTGTTTGTTGCCGAGTTCCAATGGGTACTGGAATAATAAAAGGCAAAATAGACCGCCCCGTATGTGGTCAGAAAGTGCTTGATGGTATCATTATCCGTAGAAGTCGTCCGTTCCGGGAGAAAGACCACCTGCTGCACATGCTTCACGGCCGCAAAGCCATTCCCGGCATTGAAGGCGTAAGGGTAGGGGACATCCGACTCGTTCAGAGGCCCGCTCCACCGGGCCAGATAGGCATGGGAGATAAAGGCGTTCCCCCCGTCGCATTCAGCCCAATCAAACCCATGGGTGGCATTGAGGTCCTGTTCGGAGAAATCCCTTGTCTCCCCCGGCTTGAGAAAGGACTCCAGGGAGGCGTAGGTGCCAAAGGCCCAGCAGGAGCCGCAATTACCCTGGTCTCTCACGGGCGTCAGCTTGTCCTGTGTGCGCAGATCATAAAAAGAGGCATAACCCAACGTTCTCTGCCCGGGGGGAAGGATCTTTCTGACATGAGACAAATCCACCGGCGGCGGCTTGTACCCCAGGGGATACCCATTATCGGACATCGCCTTCCTCCCTCCTTCAAAGGCGCGGAGGAATTGCGGGTTGAGCGGCGCCATGCGCAGTGGATTCGCGCCGGTGTCGGCGGCCGGACGGTCAACGGGAAAAAACAAAAAACCGGCAATGAACGCCATAAAGAAAGCGTAAAGCAAACCGGACTGAAAGGAAAGATCCCTTTTCACAAAAATCTCCGCTTTTTTTGATGATCTCACGTTTCGGTCCCCTTCGCGTACGGCCTCGGACCTGCTAACCGCCAAATGGCTCGGACTTATTGCCGGTTAGACGTATCATCTCCAATTTATTGGAATGGCCGTACAGTGAAGGAGGCGAAACCTGAGGATGATGATAGACCGTATTCGGCACAAAGACGCGTCGTGTTTCCGGCTCCAAAGTTTTAGGCAAAAAGCATGCGTAAACCTGTTGTCGGACATGTATCGTGTCTGAACCGAAACCCACGTTCAGTCAAAATCCCAATGGCACCATTGAGTTAAAATATGCGAATATTTTCAGGAGAAGGCGGCGAAGGCGGCGTCACTGTCCCTGTGAAGCCGCCAAGAGATCCGCTCACCCACGCAGGACCTTTGACGATGTTTACATAAGCGGAGGATGTATGGGACGATGGAGACGCATCGTAATATGGAAGGAATCCTTCAGGCGCGTCCGGTTGGACAGGGGACAATGCAAGGGCATTGTCCCCGCCATGGGCTATCCTGAAACCAACGGATGGACGATGATCTCAACCCTGCCGTCCAGGTAGTGGCTATTGGGGTTCCCTGATGCGGTGACCAGGATCGGAGGGACATTCATCCCCAGGAGCATGTTCCGGATGGCCTCGGCCCGTTGATTGGCCAGGGCCGTCCGCTCGGCTATCGTCCCCTGGGCATCGGGATGACCGATCACCGCGATGGTGGTCTTGCCGTAGGTCTTTACCACCTTTGCAATGGTTTGGAGGGTAGGGATAACCCCCTGACTGACCACCGAGGACCCTTTAGCAAATGCCGATTCCTTGGTGGTGGTGACCAGGACGGCATGGTCGGCGAGAACCTGCACGGACACCAGCCCTGCATTGATCTGGGGGGCCAGGGCCTGCTCCAGGTTCTTTTTCCGTTCATCCATAAAGTGCCCCACAACGCCCCCGGCAAGGGCCCCGCTCGCAGCGCCGATCAGGGCGCCTGCCAAGGGGTTGCCGTGGTAGATAATGGCGCCCAGGGCGGCGGCCCCGGCGCTGCCGAAAAGGGCGCCCTTGGTGGTATCCGTCGCATTGGAAAACCCTCCGTTGCCGGCACACCCCGCCATGGTGAAGGCAATGAGGACCCCCACTGCCACCATCTTTACATATCCTGACCGCTTGATGCTCCCTTTCATAACCCTGCTCTCCTTCTCCCGTGATGCGGGATATCTTTAATGGTTTCAAACAGCCCCCTGGCCCCCATGAATTTTTGTCCCGCAGGGTGAAGGGCTCTATATCTTTTGAGAAACGTTAAGCGAATCCCGGCCCGGTGTCAAGCCGGATTCCACCTTTCCAACCCCTCGTTCTCCGCCAGGAACAAACAATCTGCAACGACGCTTCCCCTTCAGGCATCCTGGCAGAGCCTGTATGCAAGTATATTGGTCAAGGCAAAGACCCCCGCCAAATCGAGGTGAAAATGTGCCCTGTCATCAATCCCGATGACCGCCCTGGCGGAAAACTCGTGATCGCCTTTCCAGAACAAAACGTACAAGGGCACATAGGGGAGCCCCGGCAGCAGAATGGCAATATCGGCCCCCTCGATCCTTTCACCGCCGATTAAAAGGGCGCGATCGAGCAACTGACCCGGATCCTTTTCGAAATGTCTGGCCAATGGTCCGGTGGCAACGGCATGGGCGCCCGTGAAGAACATGCGGCCGCCGGGAAGTTCCTGCGGCACCGCCATCCGGCCGCTGGGCGGCACTCCGCTGGAAGCGGCCAGGGTGGTGAGCAATACCACGCCCGCCTGGTAGCCGACCCGATGATCGACCTGGTATGTCCTGGTGATCCGCCGGTTGTTGGGATCAATGGTATAGTGGACCCCGATCAGGGGCACTTTGAAGGTTTCCCCATCCCATTCCCCGCCCACCGCCTCGGCCGCCTGTTGCGGGGGACGATGACGCAGGTCGGTCCATAAGCCCCCTGGAATCTGATCGGCCCACCTGAACAACTCTTTTTGAGATGGCTTCATGGTGTGTATCCTTATGCGGGCCACCCCCGCAACCCAAGGGTGCCCAGGTTTCGGGTTCAAAGGTTCAGAGGTTTAGGGTTTAACCCGGAACCCGGAACCTTTGAGCGCATACCACTTTCTTGTTTTTAGGACAGAAATCCAGGGAACAAAGCACTAACGTCAAATGCAAAAAATCTGGTGCTCGGGGCCGGTTCAGAGTTCTTTGTCTCAATCGTTTTCACCCAGGACGCATGCTAATCTGGCCCCGGTCAGGATCAGATCAAAACAGCCGTTACACGAAACGCAGGTGGCGCGGCGATCCTTGCCGGCGCACCAGGAGGCGACAAGGTCCGGCTCCCGGATCAACGGCCGGCACAGGGCCACGAGGTCGGCGTGGCCCGAGTTCAAGACCTCCTCCATCAGGTCTCGAGTGCGCAGCCCGCCCACCATGATGACCGGCGCGCTGACCCTTGCCTTGACCTGGCGGCACCATTCACGGAAGTAGGCCTCACGCTCCCTCTTGACGATCCTCGGGCGGAATTCGGCCTGTGTGTCGTCACGGCCTCTGAGACCCTGACTGACCTCAATGGCGTCGCAGCCCATATCGGCCAGTTCCATTGCCGCTTGCAGGCCCTCCTCGAATTCAAGCCCGTGGGCAAACCCGTCCGCCACCCCCAACTTGATCATCACCGGGTAGTTGGATCCCACTGCCTTGCGCACCGACGCATAGATCCGTTTGTGCAGGCGAAGGCGGTTTCCAAGAGAACCGCCCCACTTGTCTTTTCTCTTGTTGCTCTGGGGTGAGAGAAACTGGGCAAGGAGATAGGCGTGGGCACCATGTATCTGCACCGCGTCGGCGCCGGCCTTTTTGGCCCGGGCCGCAGCCTTTCCAAAGGCCTCGATGGCGGCTTCGATCTCCTCGTCCGTCATGGCCTTTGCGCCGCCTTTAAAATATGGGTCCTGGCCCGGCTCCAGATCCGATGGACCCAATGCGGGCTGGCCCAGGGCCGCCCGACGGCGAAAGGCCTCCCTGCCGCCGTGAAAGAGCTGAACGGCGATTTTGGAGCCATGTTGGTGAACCGCGTCGGTCAGCCTTGCCAGGCCTTCCATGTAATGATCGCGGTGGATGGAGTTCTGCGACGGGGAAATCTTTCCCGGCGAATCCACATTGAAAATGCCGCTGACGATCAGCCCGACCTCCCCTCTGGCCAGGGCAGTGTACAGGTCCATCTGCCAGTCCGAAACAAAACCGCCGGGGTCCGCTCCGCCATCGTAAGTGGCCGAGCGCACGAATCGGTTTTTTGTGGTGAGACCGCCGATTGCAAAAGGAGTGAAGAGCATTCCCACGGGACCTCCCTTAAATCAGAAGCTTCTTTTAATTCGGCCGACCCCTGTGCATGCCGAACGAGACAGATTCCAGGACGATTTCAGGGCGTTTCGGAGAGAAGGGCAAATCGTTCAATACGGCATAGAAAGGGACAATGCACGTGAGCAGATCAGCCTCCTCCAGATTTCCTTATCCTATTGTACTGACAGAGATATAGGCATGCCGCCAACGTGGGACGGAGAGGCGAGGGTGACACGAGCATCCTTCTCCGGTCTGTGGTCAGCTTACCCGCGGGAGACACATTTAGAAGCATCACAGGCTGCGGCTCCAAGAGGGACTGCTGCACGCGATTCGGCCCCATTAACGTGCCCCGGGTCTTTCCTGCTCATCCGGGCGCTGTGACCACCCGGTTTTTACCTTGTTTTTTTGCCTGGTACAAGGCCTGGTCCGCTCGTCGAATCAGATCGTCCGGTCCCTCACCCGGACGAAACTGGGCCAGGCCGATACTGACCGTGACCGAAACGCCCGGCCCACCCCCGGGATGTAAGGTCAGCCCGGCAAAGGCCTGGCGAATGCGCTCCGCAGCCTTCAATGCCTGGGCCCCGGCAATTTCCGGAAAGACCACCGTGAATTCTTCGCCCCCGTACCGGCAGCCTGCATCTTGCTCTCGGATTTCGGCCAGAATGACCTCGGCCAGGGACCGCAGCACGGCGTCTCCCTCCGGATGTCCATATGTATCGTTATAGGTCTTGAAGTTGTCCACGTCAATGATAATGAAGGAAAGGGGCCGGTCGCCTTCCGCCGATTCCCTCACCTCCATCTCAAGACGTTGCATCAGGTAGTTCTTGTTGTACAGGCCTGTCAGACCGTCGGTCTCGCTGGCCTTCTTGTACAAGGCCTGGTCCCTGGCCAGAACGATCTTTTCTTTCTCAAGGACCCGGATGCGGTCGGCCAGGGCAAAGGAAAGAAGCACGGCTTCAATGGCAGGCCCCAAGGTGAAAATCATGTTGCTGTGGACATGAACCGGCAGGGCGCCGATGGTCCAGAAGACGTAGAACCACGTCCCGAACATAAAGGACAAATTGGCCAGGATATAATACTTGGCCGTCTCGAATCCCTGACGCCAGCGAATGACGGCAATGATGATCAGGTTTATGGGCCCCAGGGCCCCGGCCGCGTTGGCCGCGACGGCCGCTGCCTCGTGCTGCTCCAGCATCCCCAAAAGCATGATAGCGAGGGCCATGACCTTGAAAAAAACCAGCACCCAGTGCCAGGTCGGCGTGTTGAGCCTGGTGTCGAAGAACTGCTGGCAAAAAGTGATTGAAAAGAAGATCGAACCGCCCAGAAAGATCCACTCCATGACCTGGTTACTGCGACTGCCCAGATTTGCCATGGCCGCCACATGCCCGTTGAACAAAAGGAAATAGAAAATAAACGATAGCATATACAGGACGTAGGTCAGGTAAATCCTGTTCCGAAGCGAAAAGAAGATAAACAGGTTGTACAGGACCATGGAGAACATGACCCCGTATATCAAACCGAAGGCGAAATGGTCGTAGATGGCGTAGGCGGCGAAGGCTTGGTTCGTTCGCAGGACGAGCGGAACAGTGGTGGGACCAAAAGAACCGAGGCGCAAAAAATAGGTGGCCTCCCCATCCGGCGGCGGGTCGAGGCCGTATGTGTAGTTCCTGAATGGCGGATTCCCAAAATGACCTGAGTGGGAACGGGATCCTTTGATAAGGCGATAGCCGCTCTTTTCTGTCGGGTCCGGGACATATAACTCCACCAGGTCCAAGACGCTGCAATTCAGTTCCAGTACCCACCGGGTTTTTTCTCGGGCCTCGGAACCGGGGTTCCGCAATGTGAACCGGCCCCACGTCTTAGCCGGATCGCCGGTCACGTTGACCGGGCCGGTGTCGTTTAGCACAAACCGTTCACCCATTGGCGGTGAAATCACATCCTCGATGGTCCGGACGCCATTCGGGTCCTTTAAAACAAAGACGTGGCGGTCCAGGCTGATTCGGTCCGGACCCGGAGACAGTTCTGCCGGAGCGATGACCGCGAAGCACGGGCTCATAAACGCGCAAAACACCAGTGCCAGGACGCAGCATCGGGCCGGGTGTAACATGCGCACGACCGCTTTCCGGCAAAAGCTCACGGCCCGACCTGGTAATCCCCGTTGCGGGAAAGGTCTCCCCGTTGTTTCCGGGATCGGTCTAAAGATGTGGCGTTCAGCATAAAGCTCCCCTCACGCGGCGGGGGGCTGGATTCCGCCTGAGGTTTTTTCGTTAATACGACTCAAGGGGGAAAGACTTCCTCCGCCTCTTGCCATCAATGATTCGATTGCTGTGATCGAAACAAATCGTTGGACTCGATAGACACACTGTACATATCGTATATGCGAAAAATTTTCAACGTCAACAAAATAACAAGGGAGGCGTGAAGATGAATAGGATTGAAAAGACAATCGAGCTTTAGAGAAATGGGGGGTTAGACTGTTCCCAGGCGCTATTGACCGTTTTCGGAGGGCCGTTCGGCATGGACGCTGAAACCGCAAAGATGCCCGGAAGACCCTGGGACGGCGGGATGGGACACCTGGCCGGCGCCGCTCATCTTTTGCGTGCAAACCCCCATGAAAAGGAAAGGCCGAACTCCTCCCGGCCGCCCATTCTCACCCCTGCCAGAAATGCAGCGGCCAGGAACGTTTTTATGCCGGCCTTGGTCACCAGATCGCTATAAAATTTCAGATCCACCCGCCTTCGTTCAATATCGTTTCCCGGCTCGCCATAGGCATAACAGAGGTCGTGGGGCAAACAGCATTTGTAGGTGATATCCTCCCATCGGCACCCGGTGAAAAGCCCCAGGATCTCGTCCGGCAGGCAGGAACATCCATCAAATTTCCAGCGGTCATATTGCTCCGGATTTGCGGTGATACGGTCCACCAGATAGTCCAGTTTGAAATGGCCGCACAATGCAAGTCCCCTTTGGGTGGTAATCATTTCACCAATCTGCGGCAGTTCCATCTTTGCTCCTTTCAGATAACCAGGAATTCTCAACAGAGCCACAGAGATATTCTTGTTTACAGGCGATGAACAATTTGCCGCTGTTATAGCATCGGTTCCAGATAAGTTGTGCCAGGTAAGGGGTTATAGAACCTTTGCGCTTAAATTTGTATGTCGGCATCAACAGACGCCCTGACCCTTTTCACAACTGACCCTTCTCAAAATCCTTCCCTATCGTTCCCGTAACCAGTCAAGTGCATACTTCTGCACCTTGTAGGCGTCTTCAGCCACCCAGAAGCCGATATGTGATGCCTTGTGGATCCACAACAATTGCGCGCCGGCAATGGCTTCATGGGCATACTCGGCATCACGCGGGGGCACGTCGTTGTCCGCGTCCCCGTGGATGATCAATGTGGCGGAGCCGATCTTATCAAGCGGCAGCTTGTCAATGGCCGAACCCAGGGCGATATCGTTTTCCGCACCCGCTTTTCGTTCATCAAACCGGTAACTCATGGTTTTGAACATGGCATCAATCAAGGCAAATTTGTTCGTATCGCCCACTATCTCCTTAACGCGTTTTCCAAGATCATGTTTCTCCAGGGTGCTTTCAGTCTGCAAAAAGCTTTTCACGACCAATGAGGGAAAGTGCTTGAAAAAGTAACCCATCAACCACTGCCCCGGCCTGCTGAGATACATCCACTCCTCAACCTTGTTGATATCGTCACCCTTGCTGTAATTCATGCTGATGCCGTCGATGACCATCAATGCCTTCACTCTTTCCGGGTGGCGCTGGGCCAGCTGGTAGCCTGCAGGACCGCCGCCGGACGCACCGACCATGATAATCTCGGCGATATGCATCGCGTCAAGAAGCCCGGCCATGAAATCTCCCTGCTCCTCGGCTGTCTTTCCAAACCGCATGGGCGTGCCAAGATATCCCGGCCGTGACGGCGCAATAACCTTGTAACCGTTTTTGCGAAACAACTCGCCCAGGACCAGCGCCTGATCGTAGCCCCCGGGTCCGCCATGGGCAACCAAAACCGTGGGCCCTTCCCCCCGCACGGCGTATTCCACTGGACCGTATTCCGTCTCAATGGTCTGCGATGCACTGACCAAACACTCCTTCAAGTCATTTCCTGTGACAATCTGATTGTCGTCCAAGGTCTCTTTGAGATCACTGGATAAAAGAACAGTCATATGCTTTTCCTTTAATGATGGGCTGACAGTTTAAGTTGTGAGAATCCAACTCCCGGTGCAAGTCTATCGGTTCCGAAAAAATGGCACCCGGTTGAACACGGATTTTTTCAGTATCAGATAGCCTTGATCTTTCACCACAGATGGCTGAGTCTGCCCAGCCTGATGGCATCCAGCCCGCCTGGTCTCGGGATTCCCGGGTTCTTGAAACCACCTGCGGATTACCCCGAGAATCAGGAGGGATCCGTCAAGGGCCACGCGCTATCAAGACGTCATTTGGCCGGTCTCAGGCGGTGCGTTTGTCTCAGCCTATTCCAGAGTGCATCAGTGATCACGTCTATGGCGCTTTCCTTCCGGAGGTCATCCACGTGTGCGACCCGACGGCAGGATTCCACGAGTTCATCATTGCCGTCCCTCAACCCGAATCTCTTCCAAATATAGTCCCCCAGACTGATCGGCAAGGCGCTTGCCTCTTCCGGCCCCATCCTGGCGATCCTGGCCTTGTCTTTCAGGGTCAAGTCCGAAATAATGCGGTCCGCGGCCTCATCGACGGTCTTGGGCAGATCCATCCTGCGCATGCCGGTTTCCACAAATGACAGGTGGTAAGCGGTCTTGAGGACCTTGTAGGCGTCATCATAAATCCCGGGGTCCTCGCTGGCCCTCGGGCCGGCCACGTTGAGGGCCTTCATGCCGTTTTCCTGGATCCATCGATTGATATCCTGGGCCGCCTTGAAGGCATGGGTCTTATCTAAATCGATGTGAAGGCACGGCCGGCCATGTTTCTCGGCCAGTCTTGCGGTCAATGCCGAATTGCCCGTCAATGGGCCGTGAGACAGGATCAAGGTGCCATCCGAATCAAGGATGTTCTGCTCGGTGCGCTCCGAGTAGCCCCCTGTCTCCATCTCCTGGACCTGATATTTCCCGGGCACCTCACCGTCTTCGGCCTTGCGCCCCAAGGGGACCCATCCGCCGTGAGGAATACCAAGGGCAATGGCCGCGTCGAGGGCCGCTCTATCGGCGCCGGTCTGGCCGCCTGAGATGATTTTGGATACCATGGTCATGATGATATGAATACCGGATATTGGTGGGAAATTCAAGTCGAAGCGTCTGGGCCGCCCCTATCCGGCAAGGCCATCCTTGCTGAACAATCGGAAAACAGATTCCCCCCGTCTCCACCAGTTTATTACATGGCGCCAAGCATCCGGGTATTCTATTCTCAGCGGTCTGGACATAATCCTTCTTTACAGCAGACTATGAGCCAAGCGTAGACTCCCTTCCCGCACATTCCATGTCAAATTATTTGATTGCTTACGGACCTCCGTTTGAAGGTTTCTCAATTTTTTTATTATTATAGCCCATTAAAAAACTCTACAAACCATTCCCACCCAAATTTGGTCATTTTACCTGCAAGGTTTGTCGGTATAATGCCTTCGGAATTTCGACGGACATCGACACCAACGATGGGAGTCCTATTTGATAGGGAACAATCGATCTCCCAAATGCTCAAGGGATCTTTTGACGTCTGAGCAGAAACAATAAACATCACACCATCTACTCCCTTTATAGTCTTCTCAACGATTGGCTTATATTGATCCTCTTCAATCTCTTGTTGATCTAAGGTGAGAAAGTTTATTGTAGGTTCAGAATAAAGTTCCCATCTATGCCTGCCGTTGACCAACATATCTCTATATCGAATATCGGATTTCGTACACCCGACATAAATCCTCTTATGTTCTCTGTCCGAAGCTTGCAGCGATGTTTGTTTTCCAATTTTCACATCATGGACGATCATCTGCACCTCCACAACTAACAATGAAATCCCTTTTTCACCACACAACGTGGGCATAACCTGCTGGGATTGAGCGCAGGCGAAATCCCAGTCACGGTTCATGCCGAGGTTACCCGGTTACGGTTGACAAGCTATAATATAATGTGTATCAATACACACTATAGATAACCGCCAAATCATCAAAATTCTCAAACAAAGTGGGTGGTATGAAATTGCCAAAACCGGTTCTCACACCCAATTCCGGCATTCAGAGCGAAAAGGACGAGTTACCGTTCCGCATCCCCAAAAAGACATGCCAATTGGCACATTAAAAAGTATCGAGCGCCAGTCAGGTATCAAATTCAGATGAGGTATTACCATGGCAAACTATATCGCTATTGTTCATAAAGAAGCCAAATCAGATTTCGGCGTATCGTTTCCGGATTTTCCCGGATGCATCACCGCTGGAAAAAATATCGATGAAGCCAAGGATATGGCTCAAGAAGCGCTAAGCCTTCATATCCATGGCATGCTCGAAGACGGTGATCAATTGCCTGCTCCCTCCAGGCTCGAAGAAATTATGACCGACCCCGATTACACCGATGCAATCGCCTACTTGGTCGTTTCGGTGCCTGATGCCAAACCCCGCACCGTCAGGGTAAATGTTACCGTACCTGAAATGACGCTAAAACAGATCGATGCCGCTGCGAAAAAACAGGGTATGTCAAGATCTTCATTCTTGGTACATGCGGCACAGAACGCTATTCAGTCTATCCAGGCCGACGCATCTGCCTAAATTTTTCCGCGCGGCCAACGGTCTGCTCACCGGCGCGCTTCTGACGGCTTACGGTTAGGTCGTCCTGAGCCTAACCCCTCCGGCTGCTGTCCAAAGAAAAACCGATTTTGGACAAGAGTGGTATTCTGTAAAGAATGAAGACTCCCCTGTTTTTCCAATCCCCCTCGACCCGCTGCATCGATTCTATGGCTTTGCCTCTCTATCGATCGCCAGTTGCACTTGCTTGTAAAAGGCTGAACGCTTCTTATCCTGATCGCCGCCCAGACGATCACTGGCCTGCGGCCAGTTACTGTTCGAGGCGATGACCAGTTTCCGCTTGGGGTCGATGAAGATGCCCTGCCCGAAGATTCCCCGCGCCATATAAGTGCCATCATCCCAAATCCACCATTGATAGCCGTAGCCGTAGTCAGGCCTCTTGGTATCAACCTGCTTTCTGGTCGCCTCAGCGATCCAGCCGTTTGGCAACACCGGCTTGCCATTCGCGATACCGCCGCCCAGCATGAACAGACCAAAGCGCGCATAGTCACGCGTCGACGCCTGTATACAGCAACCGCTAATCTCATGACCCGTGGATCCCAGCAACCAGGTCGCATCCTGCTCCATGCCAAAAGGCCCCCAGATCTTCTGCGACAAATAATCGGACAGGGTCTTCCCGCTCGCCGAACTGATTAAAACTCCGATAAGATTGGTCTCGCCGGTCTTGTAAACCCATTTTGTGCCGGGAGATGCTTCACGCTTCAATTTGCGCATATAGCTCACTGTCACATCGACGCCCGGCTCTGCCTTGTGAGCGTTAAACAATGCCACGTCTGATTTGGGGTCACCGTAATCCTCATTCCATTTCACGCCTGATGTCATTGTCAGCAGTTGCGCGATGGTGACATCATCATAGACCGACCCCCTGAGGTCGGGAATGTAATCCGATACTTTGTCATCGAGACTCTTGATATAGCCGTCTTTGATAGCTGCGCCGACCAATGTCGAGGTGAAAGATTTCGCAACCGAGAAACTGGTCCAGCACTTACCGGGACCGAAATCGAGTGCGTATTTTTCAAGGCGGACTTTACCATCGTGAACGATTACCAATGCGGCAGCGCGCTGGTCCTTCATATAAGCATCCACATCTGTACCGACCTCAAGCGGCACCCCCTTCGGCAAGGGATAGGCCTTTTTGCGGCAAGAGATGATCCGGGATTTGGAAAGGATAGGTATCCGGTCCAAGGCGCGGAAAGCGGCATCGCGCTGCGAAATTGACCAAAAAAGGACATCCTTGTTGGTCGGCATATGTAAAATCAGCCCTCGCATATCCTTGTCCGCCGTCGCCCAGAATATGCTGCCTGCAGCCACCAGCACCACCAGTATTCCAATGATCCATTTCCGCATGGCTATCCCCTTAAATTCTAATTGGTTTTCGACACAAACCGGCTTTACGAAAGTCGGATACTTCTTCTATTGTCGCTTGGGAGCAATCAACTGATTTCATACCGAAATGTTCAGAGTATCCGTAACAAATCCTAAGTAAGCCGACCATTAATTATGAAGTTTCTGCATATCTCCAAAAAAGCCAAAAGAAAAATGGTTGTCTTCTGCTGATCCTTCGAAATTCTAACCGCATAACTCCACAATCCGCCGAGAGTTGCCCTTGGCCCATACTTCCTCCGACTTCACTCTCAGTACCGCCGACACCCTTGCGGCGACCCCTTCCAGATTAAAGCGTGCCGACAGGAGGGCATAACCCTTCTCCATCCCCTCTTGGGTGGAGGACAGAATTCTTTATCGGTCTTCTGATAAACTTTTCCTTAGATCCTTCTGCTTCCATCCGAAACTTAAGAACTTAGCAGCGTCCTCATTTATGCATCTGGTGTATCTCGGTCTCCCCCAGTTGATTACATGGTACCAAGCATCCGGATATTCTATTCTCAGCGGTCTGGACATAATCCTTCTTTACACCAGCGCAGAATATGAGTCAAGCGTGGCTCCCCTTATTGGTCGGAGGTATACGCGATGGCCGAGGAATGAGGGATATCCTTCTGGCCGAAAGCCGAACGGGAGGAGCCTGCGGGAAGTTGTTGCAATGTTGATCTACCACACCACGCCGGTGGTGTCTGCTCCTGTGAAGTTTGCCCCTTGGATATTTGCGCCATGTAGGATAGCGTTTCTCAGGTCAGAATAGCTCAGGTCGGCGTCGGCAAGGTTTGCCGAGGAGAGGTCCGCATTATGAAGGTTTGCCCTGTGGAGACAGGCGACGCCAAGATTGGCCTCTTTTAACGTTGCTCCCTCAAGGTTTCCATAACCCAGATTTGCTGCGTAAAGATAGGCGCTGTCCAGGCAGGCGCCCATGAGGTTTACATTTTCCATCTGTGTGGAAAATAGGTTTGCTCCGGAAAGATTCGCAGAGATGAGATTGCCATTTTTGATATTCGCTGCGTAAAGATTCGCCTCTTGCATGGAGGCGTTGGCGAGGTTAATATTCTCCATATTTGTCGCATAAAGTATGATCTGTTTCATATCCGCACCCTCCAGGTTCGCCTCCTCCAGCGAAGCCGCGTGCAGATTTGCCTCCCTCAGGTCCGAATAATAGAGGTCGGCATGGGCAAGATTCGCATAGGTAAGGTTTATTTCCTGGAGGTCGCCCCAGGGAGCGGAACTCACCCTGAGCACCAGTCTAAATGCATCCAGGGCAGACGGGAGGTCCCTGAAGCCCATATTGGGGCAGAGAAAAACCACACGGTGATCTGCCCCTCCGTTTTCCTCAGCCGTATATCCCGACGTTACCGAAAGAGTGTAAGAACCCTGGGAGATATAGAGGGTAACCTCGGGAGAATTCCTGTCTATCCTGAAGATCTCCCTCACTCCGGAATCAGTCATTACAGCCGATTGAATCGTATTATCGCGGGTGTCAAGAGAATATGTAAACCATCTGCTCTCTTTGATTTTAACCGGGATAAAATCCATGCCAAGACCGTCGGTATCCGGCACACTGACCTTAACGGCATTGACAGGCTCCAGGTAAGTGGCCGCAACATTTCCCGGCGACACCCGGACATCCGGATCGCTGCAGAAATCAAATTCAGAAAATCCATTCTTGACTGTAATGGGATCCTCTATTTCCGCTATCCTTAACTCTTGAAAGGCTATGGTCCCCTTCTTGACGACGGGCGCCCTGATTGCCGTCGTCCTTGGAATTTGCGTCATAAATTCCGCATCCCATCCACCCTGAAAGATCAGTTGTTTGTCCGAATCAAGGACAAAGGTTTCGGCGTAATCGCCTTGGCCCAACTTAACGGTGTCACCTGAATTGGCGGCGTTGATGGCCGCCTGTATCGTTGAATAGCAGGGAGTCTTTCCACCACATGAACCCGAAGATTCAACATAAACATCGGCTGCAAAGACCGTACTCCAATTAAAAATAAACCCGAAAAGCAATAGAACGATCCAGATCGTCTTCTTCATAGCATCGCACAGGCTGGCGCCGGCCGCCGGGCAGGACCAAGCCAACCGTCTGTCCTCATTGAATGAATGATTAAATATGGAAATACTCCTGTGGTCCGAGCCCCAGTTGCCATTGGAAAGATCTTCAAACCGAGTCTGCGCCCCAGCCCAAGTTCAGATTTAACAGACGTTTATCCAGGGCTCGTGGTCTACTCTTCTACCGTCTAATGGAACAGGCCGCAGATTGTCCCGTCCCAACCGCCATTCGGTCCTCAGACATCGTCTCCCGTATGCCAGAGTTCATCCTTGAGCCGCTCAAACACATTGAAGACAATCGGGCAAACCGAACAGCTCTGTACTGCCTGCATCAGACGAAATACAAACCCCTCTTTGTGCAGGTGAGGAAACGATCGGCAGTCTTCCGGTCGGTGATCATAAACCGTACAAAGATTTCCCGCGTGAAAAGGGCAGGGTGAATCCCGCAGGACCATGTCTCCGTCCTCGTCTTTGATGAGGAAACGCTCCACAAATTCGCCGGTGCTCATGCCCAGGCCCGTGGTCAGTCTGAGGACATCCTCTTCACTAAAGATGGGCGTCACTTCGCGGCAGCAATTCCCGCACGCACAGCAATCAATCTGACGTGCGACATCTTCATAGTGGCGATGAACAATGGCATCCAATTCTTCGGTTTCCAGATCGATCCCTTTCAGGAACGTCCGGAACCGCCAGTTTTTATCTTCTCGCTCTTCTGCGAGCCTCTTTACTCTTTTGGGGTCTGATTCGAGTTTCATATTCTTTCAAAAAAAGTTGGCATTAACCACAGTCTTTGCCTCCGCCTTTCACAGTTGGTCCAAGAGGCCTGTTCCTCAGAACAGAGACTGAAAAAGGGTCT
>Ga0209164_1001392_pt1 | contig 31952 bp, 22 predicted proteins | sample MTBNYHSulfiMetaG_FD_187458 | JGI IMG/M metagenome (GOLD analysis project Ga0209164, IMG submission 187458) | Enrichment culture microbial communities from rom New York Harbor, USA that are MTBE-degrading - MTBE-NYH (New York Harbor Sulfidogenic)... | ecosystem: Environmental > Aquatic > Marine >... | reverse complement strand
CACATTTGAAGAAGGGCCGCGCCAGTCCATCTATGCAGAGCACCTGCCGACTGTTCTGGCTCAACACGGCATTGAATTGAGCACTCGGCAAGTTCGTAGTCTCGTTGGCGCGATCAGAGACATGGGCGTGGTTCTTGCGGGCTCACCCAACGGGTACAAGCTCGCGCTGAGGGCGGCGGACATTGGTGAGTACCTGGAACATACAGAGAGCATCGTGCAGCCCATGCTCACGCGAGTCGCCCTAGCCCGACAGTCGGTCAAGCTCGACACATCTGGGCGCTACGACATCCTTGATCAGTCGACGCCGTTGCGGACTCTGGTTGAGGCAGCTACCGATCAACCACTTCTTACACTTCGAGGCGACGAGGCCTCCGAGGACGTTGAGGCCGTTCTCGAGGATGGGGTCTAGCAGACGTGGGCGCTGGCTCGCATAGCGTCGTCCAGCCAAGCATGGTTGGGCATCGCTGCGTCATTGCCGCGTCGCTCTCTGGCTGCGCGGCGAGTGAGCTCCAGTACACGATGCGCTCACCTGATGGCGTATGGGAGGTCCGAACCTACCACGACAACCCCGGTGCCATGGTGTTCGCATGGGGCCACGTCGATCCGATTCTCATCGGAGACGAATCATCCCGCGAGCTCTGGCATGGACCGCCTCTGTCTGCCGAGCCGGTGTGGTTGAACAACACAACGGTCCTCGTCGGTGCGCAGGACCTCGGCATCGACGATGAGGCCTTCAGTAAGCCGAGGTCGACGTCTACGTCGTCCTTGAGACGAAGGTGGTCAAGAAGCGCCGACTGAAGCTGGCCGCCTTGGTCTGCAAGGAGCAGGGTGCGTGGCATGCTGAATGGGCCGTGCCCTGGGATGTTGTGAACGATGGTTAGCTGCACTCAGCGTCCCTCTCCGCAGCGACCTGTTGCCGGGTTGGCTGCGTAGTCATGCTCACTCCTCCTCGAAAGTTGTCCCTATCTTGTCCCCGCCGCGGCGGGCGCGGCCGGACGCGCGAGGACACGCAACGGCACATCCACCCCTGATTTACAGGGTAAACGGTGGTCGGCGGATGCGGGCGGACATCGGGTGACCACCGTGGAACCTTGCTCGAAAACCGTTGACGGCGTTTGCGTCGTCCGGGGGTTCGAATCCCCCCCTCTCCGCCACTTGCAGGTCTTCTCTCGCGACGCGCGCGACACTCGACGATCGTTGATGCCGGGCGCGGGCGTGTGCACGCCCCAAGACTGAGCGGCGATCACGAGGCTCACCCCCTGAGCGGCGAGAGCATCGGCGCACGCGGTCGGGAGGGTGACCGGCAGCCGCCCGTGCGGCCACCTCGTAGTACCCAATTAGTAGGGAGAAGACCCTAGACGACTCAGGGTTGACACTGATTCGTGCCTTGGGACATGCTCTACGCACGACTGGGGCGGGTGCCGCGTGGCCGCGCGGTCACTCAGCCGTAAATGGGCCGAATCGAGTGTGGATCGATGGTCTCGACCGACCGGGGCGTCAGCGTTCCGCGCGACCGCAGGGTGTGGGTCGCCGCGATCGTCCTCGCCGCCCTCATCGCGGCGTTCGCGCTCTACTACTACTACGACCGCTACGTCACGCCGGGAGGCGTGGCCGAAGCGCCCGACCCCGTCGCGCAGCTCGAGCAGGCGGTGCGTGCGACCCCGGACGATCCGGACCTTCGCCTGAACCTCGCCGAGATGTACCTGCTGCACCGACGCTACGACGATGCCGTCGCTCAGGCCGAGCAGGTGCTCGCGGCGTACCCCGACAAGGACCGCGCGCTGCTCGTCGTGGGCGTCGCCCACTCGCTGAGCGGGCGAGCCGAGGAGTCTCTCGCCCCGCTCGCCGAGTTCGTGCGCATCGCGAGGAAGGCGCCGGGAGCGGCGCTCGACACGACGCTCGAGGCGGCGCTCTACTACCAGGCTGACAGCTACCTGAAGCTCGGCCGGCCGGCCGAAGCCGTCACCACGCTCGAGGAAGCGGTGCAGATCAGCCCGACCGATGCCGACGCGCTGTACCTGCTGGGCACGGCGCTCGCGGCGACCGGGGAGCACCGGCGCGCCGTGAAGGCGTTCGGGCGCGCCGTCGCCCTCGTGCCCCAGTTCCGCGAGTCCTACCAGGCCATGGCGGCGAGCTACGACGCGCTGGGGCGGCAGGTGCTCGCCGACTACGCGCGCGCCATGGTCGCCTTCGCCGACAAGGACTACGCGACGGCGCGCGACGGGCTGCTCGACGTGGTGGCGAGAAGGAAAGGCTTCGCGCCCGCGCGCCTCGGCCTCGGCCTCGCCTACGAGCAGCTCGGCGACTTCGAGAGCGCCCGGGCGGCGCTCCGGGCCGCGGGCAAGCTGGAGCCGGACAGCGTCGCCGTGCAGCAGGCGCTCGGACGCGTCGAGGCCGCCATGGAGCAGGCGGCAGGGCAGGAGGCGAGCGGGTCGTGAGCGTCGTCGCCGAGACGGCCGGGGCCGAGACGCGGCGCGGCGGGCGGCGGCGCAAGCTGCTCTTCTGGCTGCTCGTCGCCGCCTGCGTCGCCGTCGCGGCCCTCTTCCTGCTGTACCTCCTGAACCCCAAGCCGCTGCCCGACCTGGTCCCTCTCCCGGGCAGCATCTACAGCGAGCCCCACTACTTCTTCTCGAGCGCGAAGGTCGACAAGCCCGTCGGGGTCGCCGTGTCGCCCGACGGCCGGCGCATCTACGTGGCGGAGTCCGGCGGCGAACGGCTCGTCAAGGTGCTCGACCGTGACGGACAGGTGATCGGCCAGTTCGGCGCGCCGGGCACCGCCGTCGGCGCGCGCGCGCCCGTCTACGTCGCCGTGGACCAGGCAGGCCGCGTCTTCGTGAGCGACCGCATCCAGGGCGCGATCCTCGTCTTCGACGCCGACGGCCGGTTCCTCGACGAGATCCTCTCCCCCACCCTGACGCTCAGCGAGCACATCGCCGAGCACATCGGGGAGGTGCCCGAAGGCAGCGTCTTCTGGTACGACGCGCTGGCGCGGCAGGTGCACTACCAGGCGCCCGGCGAGGGCGACGCCGTACTCCCGGCTCCGCGCGAGGCGTGGAGCCCCCTCGGACTCCGGTTCGACCGCGACGGGGACCTCTGGGTCACCGACGTCACCGAGGGGGCGCACTCCGTCCACGTGCTGCCGCGCGAGGCGTTCGCGGGGGAGCGCTGGACGGACTTCGAGCCGCAGGTCAGGACGATCGGCGAGATGGGCAACGGCCCGGGCCAGTTCGCCTTCCCGAACTCCGCGACGGTCGACAGCCAGGGGCGTCTCTACGTCGTCGACGGCAACAACGGCCGCATCTCCGTGTGGGACGCGCAGGGGACGGCCCTCTACGAGTTCGGCAGGGGCGTCGGAGACGGCGCTCTCGGCCTGCCCCGCGGCCTGTGGATCGACGACAAGGACCGTCTCCACGTCGTCGACGCGGTGAAGCAGTCGGTCAAGGTCTTCGACGTCTCCGGCGACACGCCGGAGTTCCTCGTGAGCCTCGGCTCGTTCGGCATGGGTGAGGGGGCGTTCAACTATCCCAACGATGTCGCGCTCGACGGGTCCGGGCGCATGTACGTGGCCGACAGGGAGAACGACCGGGTCCAGGTCTGGAGCTACTAGAAGGGGGACAAGGCCGTTGAGGCGTACGTGGGGCGGGGGCCTCTCCGCACTGGCGATCGTGGTGCTGCTGACCTTGCCGGTCTCGGCATGGGCGGACGAAGGCCCTCACGGAGGGTACAGCGCCACCAACACCCCCGACGGCTGCGCCGCGTGCCACAGGGCGCACACCGCACGCGGCGAGCTCCTGCTGACGGCGACCAGCACCTACGACCTGTGCATCACCTGCCACGGCCCCACGGGCACCGGCGCCAACACCGACGTCGTCGACGGGATCTACGTCGCGCGGCGCTCGCCGGCCCCCTCCCCGCTGCAGGGGGTCCCGGAGGCGGGGCTGCGGGCCGGCGGCTTCGCCAGCACGGTGATGAACACGGACTACGGGACGGCGCCCGGCAGCCGCCCCGTCACCTCGTCCCACTCGGTGGACGGTACGCCCGGCACCGTCTGGGGATTCGGGCCCATCTCGGCGACGCCGTACGAGGGGCTCCCGGACTTCAGGCTGGACTGCACCAACTGCCACGACCCGCACGGCAACGCCGGCTCGCTCGGCCAGGCCACGTACCGGATCCTCCGCAGCCAGCCGACCGATCTCGGGGAGCTCACGACCTACGCCGACGTCGCCGACCCGGCGACGAAGACCTACACCATCGGCGACACGTCCGACTCCGTGTACTTCGGTCAGAGCTACGGCAGCAGCGGACGCGCGCTGGCGAGGTTCTGCGCGCAGTGCCATACCCGGTACCTGGCCAGCGGCAACAGCATGCTGCAGGACTCGGGCGACGCCATCTTCACCTATCGACATCCGTCATCGACCAACGCCGTCAACTGTCTCACCTGCCACGTCGCCCACGGGTCGTCGGCCCAGATGACGGGCGAGGCAGACATGTCGGCCGTGCTCCCCGGCCTCGGCGTCACGACCGGCAGCGACAGCGCCCTGCTGCGCCTGGACGACCGCGGCGTGTGCGTGCAGTGCCATGAACCATGACCGTACGGACATCCGGCCGAGGGGGCCGGCTGTCCTTTTCGGGCAGCACGACCAGACGAGACACGAGAAGGAAAGGGGGACGCCAGACACCTCGATGCAAGGCCGAGTGAGGGGGTGAGGCGACGATGGGGCAAAGGAGGTCGCTTTGAGAAGGATCATCCCGTTGGGGTTGGCGGCAGCGCTCGTGCTGCTGCTCGCCCCGGCGGTCGCACTGGCCGACAACGGCCCGCACGGAGGCTACACGGCGACGAACACGCCAGACGGCTGCGCCGCGTGCCACCGTGCCCACACGGCCCAGGGGGAGATGCTCCTGGTCGCCAACAACACCTACGACCTGTGCACGACCTGCCACGGCACGGCGGCGGCCGGCGCACAGACGAACGTCGTGGACGGCGTGTACGCCGGGGACGCCGGGGACGCCGGCGGTGAAGGCACCATCGGCGGCGGGCTGCTCGCCGGCGGGTTCGACAACACGGTGATGAACACGGACTTCAGCCTGACTGCGCCGGGTTCGCGCCCGACCACGTCGGCGCACATGGTCACCGGCGAGGCGGGCACGGTCTGGGGCTACGGTCCCATCAGCGCCACGCCGTACGAAGGGCCCACCGGTTTCGCGCTGACCTGCGCCAACTGCCACAACCCGCACGGCAACTCCGGCCCGGCGGGCGAGGCGACGTACCGTCTCCTGCGCAGCACGGTGCACGCTCCCGACGACGTGACGCTCAGCTCGTTCGTGGCCGACGAAGCCACCAAGGACTACACGATCGCGCCCGAGAACGAGAACATCCCGAACAACTACTTCTACCAGACGTATACGAACGGCGTGACCATGACGAGCTTCTGCGCCGCGTGCCACACGCGGTACGAGGCTCCGAGCGGCTCGTACAGCGTCGACTCGGGCGACGGGCTCTTCACCTACCGTCACCCGGCGGGACTCGACGCGCACGGCAGCCTGAGCTGTCTGAGCTGCCACGTCTCGCACGGCACATCCGCTACCGGCAGCGCGATGGCGACGGGCGCGGCCCTGTCTGACAACACGGCCCTCCTGCGCCTCGACGACCGCGGCACCTGCGCCAACTGCCACAACATGCAGCCGCAGACGCTGACGAGCCTCACGCCGAGCTCGGCGGCCGTCGGTGACGCCGTCACCATCGCCGGCAGCAACTTCGGCACTCTCGGAGGCATCGTCTACTTCGGCGACACCTTCGACAGCACCACGCCGCAGGTCGAGCTGGCGGCGAGCGACCCCAACTGGTCGGACACGTCGATCACGGTGACGGTGCCCGCCGGTCTCAGCGCCGGCGACGTGAGGGTCATGGTCCTCCCGAACGGCTACCGTCCGTCCACACGCAACATCTCCTACCTGACGCTGACGGTCCTGTGACAGGCCGCGACGTCTGAGAGACGTCCCGCGACGATCGACCGGGGAGGGAGAGGCGACCGCCTCTCCCTCCCCTTCTCGATCGCCGGCCGACCGCCCGACACGCGCGCGGAGCCGCCGATCACACGCGATGAGGAGCGCACGTCGAGGCCGCCGGGCCCGCGCCGCCGGAGGCGAGGGCGAGAGAGCCGGCGGCCGTTCGCGCCGGGCCGCCTCAGAACCACCCGATCACGTGCCGGCAGTAGCCGTGCTCGACGAGCTCGTGCGTGCGCCGGAGCTCTTCGGCACGCACGCCGACGAGACCCGAGAGCATGCCTCCGCAGAAGGCGCAGGCGATCTCGGCGTGCTCGGCGGCGACCTCCTCGTAGACGCAGTTCTCGAAGACGTACGCCTCGCCGTCGGGGTCGCACTCGCAGTGCGCCGCGTAGCCCTCCTGCCTGAGCCAGGCGCAGGCGGCCGCGGGCGCCATCCGGCCCTCGTCCGTGCCCTGGAGCTCGCGCCGCACACCTTCGCCGTACTGGTGGCCGGCCTCACGTGCACGCTCGACGGCCTCGGGTGTCGTCAGCACACCTTCGACGATGTGGAGGAGCAGACGCGCGAGCGACTCGTAGCGCCGCGGCGGCACCATCACCACGATGCGCTCGCCGCTCTCCGCGTAGGTCTTGCGGGGGCGGCCGAAGCCCGTCGTCGACGGCCGCCTGCCGCTCTTCAGGAAGCCCGTCTGGACGAGCCGCTCGAGGTGCCCCCGGGCGACGGTACGGTGGACGCCGAAGGCGTCGGCCACGTCGAGCGCCGTGACCGGCTCTTCGGCGTCCAGCACGTAGCGGAGGATCGAGCGCCTCGTCGGGTCGCTCAGCGCCTCGCCGAGGTCGGCGAGGCCGTGCTTCATGCCTTCGACGCGTAGGCCCATTACGCGACTCCCCGTTGTCGTAAATTTCCCCGTGACGCACTCTATGTTCCCGCTCCCGAGCGGGACAAGGGGGCCGGCCGTTGGCCGCCGGTCCTCGGCGGGGGGCGGGGCCGCGCCTGTGGTCGACGAACGTCGAGCTGGCGGCGCGGCTGCGGCAGGCGGCGCGGCCCACCGACCGTCGTCGGGCTGGGCGCGGGCGGCGCGGACTACCGGCCGCCGTCGGCCTGGGCGCGGGCGGCGCGGACTACCGGCCGCCGTCGGCCTGGACCCCGCGAAGGAGGGCGGCGAGCCGCGCCTCCGCGGCTCTCGCCTCGGCGAGCTTCGTCGCCGCGTCGCGCGCCGCCTGCACGCGCGCCTCCTCCGTGCTCCGGTAGGAGAAGCCCATCGACCTCGAGACGAGCCTCGACGATGCGAGCACCAGACCGAGGTAATCGAAGAACGCCCCGTTCAGCTCCGCGACCTCGTCGGCCTCGGGGTCCGGCATCCGCTCCCAGGTCACGAGGGTCCAGACGATCTCACCCTCGACCGCGGAGAGGACGCCGAGGACCGGGAACACCTCCTCGCGCGAGGCCGACCGCCACGTCGAGTCGAAGTCGCCAAGGAGCGCGTCGCAGCGCTCGCGGTGGTCCTGCAGCATCCGGGAGTGCGCGGCGATGAAGGCGACGAGTTCCTCGTCGCTCGCCGGGTAGCGGGCGTCCTCGCCGCCGCACGCTCCAACGAGGACGGCCGTCAGCATGACCCCGACGATCAGCACGGCGCAGACGGTCCGCACGGCGCCGACCTTCCGCACGGCGCTGAAGCTCGACACGGGGCCGACGTTGCGCACGGCGCGGACGCTCCGCACGGCGCCGACCTCCCGCACGGCGCCGACGAGACGGGCGATGGTCGCGAGGGCGAGACGGCCCATCACTTCCCTCCGTAGCGTGAGCGGCCCTGGTCGCCACGGGCCGACGGGCGACCGCGGTGCCCTGGACCACGTGATGCGCGATCCTCGAACCACGTGATGCGCGATCCTCGAACAGTATGGTTCAAGACCGGGGCCGCCGGTCGCGGCGCCGTTGGGCCGAGTCCCACGTGCGGCCGCGCCGCTCGCACCGGCCGTGCGGCCGGCCCCGCCCGCGGCCGCCGGGCTCGTGCGGGCCGGACCACAGTCGTATCCTTGAGCGAGCGCCGCACGCACAGCACGACCGTCCGATGGCCACCGTGACCGACGAGAGCTGGAACCCGACGACGGGCTGCACCAAGGTGAGCCCGGGCTGCGCCCACTGCTGGGCCGAGCGGATGGCGCTGCGCCTCCAGGGCATCGGACAGCCGCGCTACGCCCGGGGCTTCGCGGTGACGACCCACGAGGACCTGCTCGAGAAGCCGCTGCACTGGGTCAAGCCGCGCCACGTCTACGTGAGCTTCATGGGCGACCTCTTCCACGACGAGGTGCCGGACGACTTCATCCGGCGCGTCTTCGACGTCATGACGCGCTGCCCGGACCACCGCTTCCACCTGCTCACCAAGCGGCCCCAGCGCCTCGCTCGCATGGACCCGAGGCTGCCCTGGCCGGCGAACGTGTGGGCCGGCGTCACGGTCGAGGACGCGGCCCACCAGTGGCGCACGGAGCAGCTGCGCCGCACGCGCGCCGCGCTCAGGTACCTCTCGCTCGAGCCGCTCCTCGGGCCGATCGACGCCCTCGACCTGCGCGGCGTCGGCTGGGTCATCCTCGGCGGCGAGTCCGGCCCGGGAGCGCGGGCTCTGCACCCCGACTGGGTGCGCTCGATCCGCGACCAGTGCGTCGCCGCCGGCGTGCCCTTCTACTTCAAGCAGTGGGGCGGCGTGCGCCGCAAGGAGACGGGGCGCGAGCTCGACGGGCGGCTGTGGCTGGAGCGGCCCCAGCAGCCCGGGCAGCTCGCCTTCGAGGCCCTGCAGTCAGAGGGCTGAGCCCGGGGCGGCGGGCGTCAGTCCCCGAGCCCGTCGCTCACGCGCCCGGGGTCACGGGCGACGTGCGGCACGGCGATCACGATGACGGCATCGCCGTCGTCTCGGTAGCAGAGGGCGAAAGGAGGCGGGCGTCGGACGTCCGGTCCTCCCTTGGAACGAGGCGCAGCGGGTATGACTGACCCGGCAGGGCGCCGCCGCCGCGCCGGCGGCGCCGGGCGGCGAGCGACCGAGTGACGGCCGCACCGAGGGCACATGCTGCGCCTTGACGTCATCAGACGCTACGTCCAGGAGAGCCTCTGGTTCATCCCGGCTCTCATCCTGCTCGGCTTCATCGTCCTGGCGGCCGCCCTCATCGCGGTGGACTCCGCGATCCACGGCCACGCGGGCGACCTGGCGCTCTACGGCGGCTCTCCGGAGGGCGCGCGGACGATCCTCGCGACGATCGCCACGGCGATGCTGTCGCTCGCCGTGCTGGTCTTCTCGATCACGCTCGTGGTGCTGCAGCTCGCGAGCTCGCAGCTGACCGCGCGGGTCGTCTCGCTCTTCCTCCAGGAGCGCTCGACGAAGGTGGCGATGGGCGTCTTCCTCGGGACGTTCGCCTACGCCCTGGTCGGGCTCTGGTTCGTGAGGTCGGCGTCCGCACCCGAGGGCGACTTCATCCCCGTGGTCACGGTGTCGGGCGCCTACCTCGCGGTCGGGGCGAGCCTGCTCATCTTCATCAGCTACATCCACCGCGTCGCGCAGTCGATCCGCGTGGAGACCGTGGTGCACAGGATCGGCGAGCAGACGCTGCGCGCGGTCGACGCCGCCATGAGTCCGGCCGAGAGCAACTCCCGCGGCCAGGCGCGGCCAACGGCCGACGACGGAGATGGCGACGCCGCGGCGCGGGAGGCGGCCGGGAGCGGCGCCGACGGGCAGACGCCGGCCGCGGGCGGCGACCGAGCCACCGCGCCTGCGGCCGGGAACGGCGATGACGGGCGCGCCCTCGAGGGCGCGCCCGTCATCGAGATCCCGGCGCCGCGGAGCGCCACCGTCGTCGGCCTCTCGCCCGGCGCGGCGGTCGAGTGGGCGCGGTCGCACGACGCCGTCGTCGTCGTGACCGCGCCCCTCGGCCTCTTCGTCAGCGAGGGGACGACCCTGGTCCGCGTCTTCGGTCGGCCGGGCGACGCGGAGCTCCCGCTCTCCGAGGTCGTCTCGCTCGGCCACGAACGGAGCGTGCGGCTCGATCCCACCTACGGGGTCCGTCAGCTCGTGAACATCGCCCTGCGCGCGCTCTCCCCCGGCGTCAACGAGGCGGACACCGCGGTGATCGTCCTCGACCACCTGCACGAGATCCTGCGCAGGGTGGGCGAGTCCGACCTCCCCGGGCCGGAGTACCGCGACGACGACGGCAGGCTGCGCGCCGTCGTCCCGCGGCTCACGTGGGACGGCTGGGTCGGACTCGCCCTGCGCGAGATCGTGGACGACGGCGGCGGCTCGGCGAACGTGTGCCACCGCCTCGACCGACTGCTGGACGACCTGATCGCCTCGCTGCCTGAGCACCGCCGGCCGATCCTTCGCCGATTCGCCGCCGAGGTCCGCCGGCTCGGCTGCGACAGAGCGCCCTACACGGTGTGGGCCGGACCTGACCGGTCGTGACGTACGCGGTCCCGGATAGGGTCGACCCGTACTGACGAACGCGCTCCCGGACGGGCTCGACCGGTCGCGACGAACGCATCGCCGAACGGTCTCGTCTGGTCCTGACGACGGGTCGCGCCGGCTCGCGACCGCAAGGAAGGCCGCGCCGGTCGGACTCCGCGTTGGCGGCCGCGCAGGTCACCGTGGCGAAGTCGCAGCAAAAGGCGTAGAGTCGCGCTGTAGGCACTATTTTCATCTGGGCCCGTCGCCGGTGGCCGCCGGGACGGGGAAGGGGGGCATCCATGCACAGCTGGTCGCGCAAGGTCCTGTGCGCCGTCGTCCTCGCCGTGCTCGTCGCGCTGCTCGTGCCGGCGCTGGCGGCGGCGGCGGCGGCGGAGCGGTACATCGTGACCTTCGACGGCGCCGATCACGCCGCCGCCGTCAAGCAGATCGGCAAGCTCGGCGGCACCAAGATCAAAGACCTGTGGATCGTCAACGGCGCCGTCTTCAAGCTCCCGTCGAAGGCCGCCGCCGGCAAGGTGCGCGCGCTCGCCGGGGTGAAGACGGTCGAGCTCGACGTCGTCCAGTACGCGCACAAGGGTAAGCCGGTCCCGCCGCCGCCGGTGGGGGAGCAGTTCCCCTGGGGCGTCGACAAGATCGACGCCGAGGTCGTGTGGAGCAGCTACCTGCTGAAAGGCGCCGGCGTCAACGTGGGCATCATCGACACCGGCATCGACATCGACCATCCGGACCTGGCGGCCAACGTCAAGGGCGGAGTGAACTGTATCGACCCGACGAAGACCTTCGACGACGACAACGGTCACGGCTCGCACGTCGCCGGCACGGTGGCGGCCATCGACAACGAGATCGGCGTCATCGGCGTCGCCCCGTCGGCGAACCTTTACGGCATCAAGGTCCTGAACCGGTCCGGCCGCGGCACCACCTCCGACATCATCGAGGGTATGCAGTGGGCCGTCAGTCACGGCATGGACGTCATCAACATGAGTCTCGGCACGACGTCGTACGTGGCGGCGTACGAAGACGCGACGAACGCGGTCCTGGACGCCGGCGTGATCATGGTGTGCTCGGCCGGCAACTCCGGGCCCGGCGAGGACACCGTCGGCTACCCGGCGGCGTTCGAGGGCGTGATCGCCGTCGCGGCGACCGACTCGAGCGACGTCGTCGCCTCGTTCAGCAGCCGCGGCCCCGAGGTCGACGTCGCGGCGCCCGGCGTGAGCATCTACTCGACATCGAAGAGCGGCGGCTACGCGACGATGTCCGGCACGTCGATGGCGGCGCCGCACGTGACCGGTACGGTGGCTCTCATGCTCGGAGCAGCCGACCCGAACGGCGACGGGGTCTGGACGCCGCTCGAGGCCGAGCTGAGACTCGAGGGCACGGCTCTCGACCTCGGCGCGGTCGGGGAGGACACGGCCTACGGCTGGGGCCGCATCGTCGCCCCGGCAGCCGTAGCAGGGCCGTAAGTACAGGCGACATCCCGGGGATGCGGCGGGGGCGGCGAGAGCCGCCCCCGCCGCATCCCCACTCGAACTCTCGCGCAGCGCTCCTGCTCTCTCGCAGCGCTCCTGCTCTCTCGCAGCGCTCCGACCCTCTCGTCGTGCCGCGGCTCTCTCGCAGCGCTCCGACCCTCTCGTCGTGCCCCAGCTCTCTCGCAGCGCTCCGGACCTCTCTCCCGCGCACTCACCGCGCACGCCGCCCTCCGACCCCGGGGTGGCGGCGCGCGAGCGCCGCTCCTCGACGCCGGCGTTTGACAATCCAACAGCGTTGGATATAATTTCCAACGAAGTTGGATAACGACGAGGGCCGGAGGCGGCGATGAGCCCGAGGACGACAGGCCAGACCCCACTGACGCGCGAGCGCATCGTGCAGGCGGCGCTCGACATCGTCGACCGGGAGGGGCTCGAGGGACTCTCGATGCGCCGCCTCGGCGCCGAGCTCGGCGTCGACGCCAGCACGATCTACTACCACGTGCCGAACAAGTCGGCCCTCTACGACCTCGTCATGGACGCCGTGCTCTCGGCGATGAGCGAGACCTGGTACGCGGAGACGGTGGCCCCGCGCGAGCGCGCGCTGGCCGGCGCCCGCGCCTTCCGCGACGCGCTGCTCGCGCACCCGCGCGCGCTGCCGCTGGTCGCCGGCCGCCCGCTGCGCACCGAGGTCAGCCTGCGCCCCGCGGAGCTCCTCCTCGGCACGCTCGCCGAAGCCGGCCTGAGCTACCCGCAGGCGCTGGCCGCGGTGAACGGCATCAGTCACTACGTGGTCGGCGCGGCGCTCTCCTACGCCGCCCACCTCGCCGACGTCGAGTACCACGAGGACCTCGAGGAGGGGGAGCTGAGCGCTCTGCCCGAGGACCGCTTCCCGCACATCCGCGCGGCGCTGGCGGAGGGCAGGCTCATGGAGCCTGCCCAAGAGATCGACGCCGGGCTGGAGGCGCTCGTCGACGGATTCCTCGCGCGGTCCGCGACCGCCGCTGGCCGCCGGACGGAGACGGGGAGGCCCTGATGCTCACCGTGCTGGCCGACCGCGACTATCGCTACCTCTGGCTGGGCCAGACCGTCGCCCTGCTGGGCGACCAGTTCCACCTCATCGCCATGCCGTGGCTCGTGCTGCAGCTCACGCGCGACCCGCTGCAGCTCGGCGCCGTGCTCGCCGTGGCGGGCGTCGCCCGCGCCGTCGCCATGCTGGTCGGCGGCGCCCTCGCCGACCGCTACAGCCCGCGCGACATCATGATCCACGCGAACGTCGCGCGCGGCGTCATGGCGGTCGCCCTCGCCGCCGCCGTCCTCGCCGGCGCGGTCGAGATGTGGATGGTCTACCTCGCCGCGCTCGCCTTCGGCGTCGTCACCGGCGTCTTCGAGCCGGCGTCCCAGGCCGCCGTGCCGCGCCTCGTCGACGACGACCGGCTCGAGAGCGGCAACTCCCTCGTGTTCTTCGGCGACCAGCTGGCGAGCTTCCTCGGCCCGACGGCGGCCGGCGTGCTCATCGGCTGGTTCGCGACCACGACGGTCGCCGGCGAGCAGGTCGCCTCGCTGACCGGGGTCGGCGTCGCCTTCGCCGTGCACGCCGCGGCCTTCGCCGTCTCGATCGGCCTGCTCGCCATGATCGGACGCATGCGGAGGCCCGCTGAGACCGACCACGCCCACCCGCTGCGGTCCATCGCCGAAGGCCTGCGCTTCGTCGCCGGGCGCCGACACCTGGTCTGGGTGATGGTGCTCATCGCCCTCGCCAACTTCTTCATGTCCGGGCCGCTGCTCGTCGGCGTCCCCGTGCTCGCCGACAGCCGCCTGCCCGAGGGCGCGGCCGCTCTGGGCCTCGTCCTCTCGGGCTACGCCTTCGGCAACCTCTTCGGCCTGATCGTCGCCGGGGTGGCGCGGCGGCCCTCTCCGCGTGTGCTCGGCCTCATCCTGATCACCCTCTTCGCCGTCTTCGGCGCGGGGCTCTCCGTCTTCTCCTGGGTGACGAGCACCTGGACGGCAGTGCCGGTCATGGCGGTCATGGGGCTGGGGAACGGCTACCTCAGCGTGGCCATCATGACCTACCTGCAGCGCCACACGCCGCCCGAGCTCATCGGCCGGATGATGTCGCTGGCCATGCTGTCGATGTTCGCGGTCATGCCCCTCTCGCAGGCGCTCGCCGGCGTGGTCGTCAAGGCGAGCGTCGGGGCGCTCTTCCTCGGCGCCGCGGCCGGGATGCTCCTCACGGGGGCGCTGGCAGCCTCGCGCCCCGAGGTGCGACGGTTCGGCGAGGCGCGGGAGGGCGAGAGGACCGAGGAGCAGACGGATGCACAGGCCGGAGTGCCCGCCGACGCAGGGGCGGAGGCGCCGGGTCGTGACGGTGCCGGCGCCGACGCGCCGGGGCGCGAGCGAGCCGGCGCGCGGAAGGGCGCACGGACCGGCGGAAGGGGCTCGGCCGGCCGCGGCCTCGGGCCCGCGCTCCCCGACGCCGCCGACTGAGCGCCGCGACGCCCCGCCGCATCCGGGCGCCCCGCCGCATCCGGGCGCCCCGCCGCATCCGGGCGCGCCGGCGCATACGGGCGCGCCGGCGCATACGGGCACCCCGGCGCCGGCCTCAGGACTCGCGCGGGCGCTCCCTCGCGGGCTTCAGGCGGAGCGCCGACCAGACGTCGTCGACGGCAACGTTGGCGACGAGATCGAGGCCGATCGTGCGCACGAACGCCCAGATCGTGTCGCGGCTCACGTCGCGCCCGGCCGCCTTGCCGCCCTTCGGGTAGGCGACCCAGGCGACCGTCTCGGGCCGCACGTGCACGGCGATCTCCTGCACGCGCTCCTCGGCCTCGGCCTGCGTCGCAGCGAAGGTGAGGATGAAGTCGGCGCCCTCGGCCCGCTCGACGACGTCCACGTCGCGCGGCAGCCCGAGGCGCTCGACGACCTCGAGGGGGGCGTGAAGGATCGCCGCCGTCATCCCCGGCTTCACGCGGAGCTTCTCGGCCGCGCCGGCCATCAGCTGCTCCCGCCACCCTCTTCGAGCATGCCGGAGACGAGGTCGAGGAAGGTGCAGAACTCCTCCGGGTCGGCGGCGGCGACGTGGGCCGCCGTCGGGCGGTCGCCGAGCTCGTAGTTGACGACGACGACGCCGAAGCCGCGCTCGGCGATGGCCGCCAGCGCGTCCTCGTCGGTCAGGTCGTCCCCCGCGTACAGCGGCAGGATCTCGTCGTCGCCCGGGGCGATCTGGTCGAGCAGCCAGAACAGGGCCTTGCCCTTGTCCCAGTCGATGTTGGGCCGCAACTCGGCGACCTTGCGCCCGCTGGTCATGCGCAGTGTCGGGTAGTGGGCGCCGACGTCGGCGACCGCGTCGACGACCTCGGAGGCACGGTCGGCGTCGACCATGCGGTAGTGCGCCGCCAGCGCGTAGTGCTTGTCCTCGACGATCGCCCCGGGCAGGTCGCGCAGCCGCTCGTTCAGCTGCCGCCGCGCCTCGGCGAGGTCGGCTACCGCCTGGTCGGCCTCGGGATGCGCGTGCGTCTCCCCGTCGGGGTCGGCGACCTCGAAGCCGTGGCTGCCGGCGTACCAGAGCGCCTCCACGCCGGCCTTGCGGCGCACGTCGGCGAGGTCGCGGCCGCTCACGATGGCCACCGGGCAGAGCCTCGAGAGACGCTCGAGCGCCGGCCCGCCGGAGCGCGTCAGCCGCGCCTCGTCGGGCCGGTCGACGATTGGCGAGAGCGTGCCGTCGAAGTCGAGGAAGACGGCGAGGCGGCGCTCGCGCAGAAGCGCCTCGACCGTGTCCCAGGACTGCACGGCGTCGGGGATCGTCGACAGGATGCGCGGGGCGATGTGAAGCTCGACGGCGGCGGCGCCGTCGGCCACGGCGGCGAAGCCGGCGCGGCGGGCCACGGCGGCGACCCGCGGCGAGCCGGCGACGACCGCCGTGGCCTCCGGGCCGGCGCCGAGACCGCGCGCGGCGGCGAGCAGGACGCCGGGGTCGGGCTCGTCCGCGTCGGCGTCGTCGCCGCCCCGGCCGAGGCCGACGACCGCCGTCTTCACGCCGCGCAGCACGACGCGGTGATAGAGGTCGGCCGCGGTGCGGCCCAGCCCCGCCACACCGGCGTAGCCCTTCGCGCCCCCGGTGTCGAAGATCACCGCGTTGACCCGATCGAGGTCGATGGTCGTCATCCAGCCTCCATCCCTTCGCGCATCTCGTCGTAGAGACGCTCCGTGTCGTCACGCCGGCAGAGCTCGGTGCCGTCGGTCATGACCGCCGCCGCGCCGGCGGCGACGCCGAAGCGGATCGCCGGCAGCAACTCCCATCCCCGCGCCAGCGCGAGCACCATGCCGCCCACCATGCTATCGCCTGCGCCGACCTTGCTGCGGATCGGCACGGTCGGCGTGCGGATCGGCTCGACCGTGTCCGAGGTGACCACGAGCGCCCCTCCGGCCCCCAGCGAGAGCACGACCACCTCGACCCGGCCGCGCTCGACGAGGTCCTGCGCGGCCTCGACCTGCTCGTGCTCTCCCTCGAGCTCCTCGCCGACCAGCTCCCGCAATTCCCTAAGGTTCGGCTTGAGCATGAAGGTTCCCACGTCGACGGCGTGGCGCAACGGCTCGCCCGACGTGTCGACGACGAGCCGCGCGCCGCGGTCCCTGGCAATCTCGGCGACGCGCGCGAAGAACTCGTCGGGCACGCCGGGCGGCAGGGAGCCGCTGGCGACCAGGTAGTCGGGCGCCGGCTCGAGGGCGGCGAGCTCGTCGAGACAGCGCCGCCACTCTTCCTCCTCGACCTCGGGACCGGGCATGCCGAAGCGGTACTGCAGCCCCGAGGCCTCCTCGAAGACGATCAGGTTCTCCCGCGTCCAGCCGCCGACGGGCAGCGCGTGCTGCGCGACCCCTTCGCCCTCCATCAGCTGACAGAGCATCTCGCCCGGCGGCCCCCCGGCGAGGTAGAACGCCGTGGCCTCCCCGCCCAGCCGGTGCACCGCGCGGGCCACGTTGACGCCGCCGCCCCCGGGCTGACGGTGCGGAGGGCCACAGCGCAGCTTCTTCTCGGGCAGCACCTGCGACACGTGCGTGTTGATGTCCACGGTGGGGTTCACGGTCACCGTCACGATGCGCTCCACGCGGTCTCACCTCCGGCTCTGTCGTCGTCTGCCGTGTTCTCTGCCCACCGGCGCCGCTTGCCGAACGCCGCGGCGTCGCGCGCCGCATCATGTCACGGGCGAGCGCGTCGGTCAGACGCCGGCCGGGGGAGCCATGGCCGGTGTGCCGGTCAGACGCCGGCCGGGGGAGCCATTGCCGGTGTGCCGGTCAGACGCCGGCCGGGGGAGCCGTCTGGCGCAGGTCTGCGGGCCGCGGCCTGTGGGTATGACCCGCAGCAGCGCGACGCGGGTGGCGGTCGCGGCCCTGTCGCGAGACGATTGCGCGGGCCGCGACTGTCGCCGCAGGCGGGCGGACACGCGACGCGAGCGCCGCGGGCACGGAGTAACGACCGGGGCCGGCGGATCGCGGGCGGCACGACGACAGCATCCAGCAGGACGCGAACATCCGGCCGGACGGCCACCGGATGACACGACAGCATCGGCAGTGAGGGAGCGCATGGATCCGTGGGTATGGGCGTACGAGGGCTTCGACCCTGAGAACGAGGGGCTCCGCGAGGCCCTGTGCACGCTGGGTAACGGCTACATGGCGACGCGCGGCGCCGCGGCCGAGTCGTCGGCAGACGACGTGCACTACCCGGGCACGTACCCGGCCGGCGTGTACAACCGGCTCGACACCGACATCGCCGGCCAGACGATCACCAACGAGTCCATCGTCAACATCCCGAACTGGCTCGTGCTGCGGTTCGCGATCGACGGCGGCGAGTGGATCGACCTGCGGGAGGTCGAGCTGCTCGGCTACCGCCAGGAGCTCGACCTTCGCAGCGGGGTGCTGACGCGCGACGTCCGCTTCCGCGACGCCGAGGCCCGCACGACGCGCGCCGTCGAGCGGCGCCTCGTCCACATGGGTCTCCCCCACCTCACCGCCCTGCAGACGACGGTCACGGCCGAGGACTGGTCGGGAAGCCTGCGGGTGCGCGCCGGCATCGACGCCTCGGTCACGAACTGGGGCGTGCCGCGCTACCGCAAGCTCTCGAGCCGGCACCTCGAGGTGCTCGGCCTCGAGGAGGCCGACGCGGAGACGCTGGTCGCGCGCGTCGAGACCGTGCGCTCGCACGTGCGGGTCGCCGAGGCGGCGCGGACGCGGGTCTTCGTGGGCGCGGGCGACGACGCGGCGGTCAGCGCGGGCGCGGCGGATGTGGCGGCCGGCGCGGCCGCCGGTGAAGGGCGCGCGCCAGAGGCGCGCGCCGCGGACGCGGCCGCCGGGCGCGCGGCGCCCGAGCGGCGGCTGAGCCGCGACGAGGGCGTGATCGCGCACGAGCTCGAGGTCGCGCTCGCGCAGGGCCAGGCGGCGACCGTCGAGAAGGTCGTCGCCGTCTTCACCTCGCGCGACGACGGCATCTTCGAGCCCGGCCACGACGCCCTTCTGGCCCTCGAGAGGGCCGGCGACTTCAGCGCGCTGCTGAACGGCCACGAGACCGCCTGGAGCCACCTCTGGGCGCGATCGAGCCTCGAGCTGCCCGAGAACGACGACGTCCTCCAGATCGCCCGGCTTCACCTCTTCCACCTCCTCCAGACGGCCTCGCCGAACACCCTCGACATGGACGTCTCCCTCGGGCCCCGGGGCCTGCACGGCGAGGCGTACCGCGGCCTCGCGATGTGGGACGACCTCTACGTCTTCCCCGTGCTCGACCTGCGCCTGCCCGAGGTCACGCGCGACCTGCTCAAGTACCGCTACCGGCGCCTGCCCGAGGCGCGCCGCATGGCGCGCCGCGACGGCCTGCGCGGGGCGATGTTCCCCTGGCAGTGCGGCAGCAACGGCGAAGAGATGGCGCAGAAGATCCACCTGAACCCGCAGTCGGGGCGCTGGATCCCCGACGTGACCAACCTGCAGCGGCACGTCGGCCTCGCCATCGCGCGCAACGTGAGCCGCTACCACGACACGACCGGCGACGACGAGTTCATGGAGGACTACGGCGCCGAGCTGCTCTTCGAGATCGCGCGCTTCTTCGGCTCGCTGGCGAGCTACGACGGCGCGCGCGGGCGCTACGAGATCCGCGGCGTGCTCGGCCCCGACGAGTTCCACACCGCCTACCCGGGGGTCGACACGCCGGGCTTGAACAACAACGCCTACACCAACGTCATGGCGGCCTGGCTCTTCGGCGAGGCCGCCCGCCTGCCTGCGCGGCTCTCCGAGCGGCGGGCGGCCGAGCTCACCGACACCCTGGGCATCGACGACGACGAGCTCGGCCGCTGGGAGGAGCTCAGCCGCAGGCTCGTCGTCCCCTTCCACGCCGACGGGGTCATCAGCCAGTTCGAGGGCTACGAGCAGCTCGAGGAGCTCGACTGGGAGGGCTACCGGGCGAAGTACGGCGACATCCACCGCCTCGACCGCATCCTCGAGGCCGAGAACGACTCCCCCAACCGCTACAAGCTCTCCAAGCAGGCCGACGCGGTGATGCTCTTCTACGTCTTCGGGCGCGAGGAGCTCCAGGCGATCCTGGGCCGCCTCGGCTACGAGCTGCGGCCCGAGCAGATCACGGCGACGATCGACTACTACCTCGAGCGCACGAGCCACGGCTCCACACTGAGCGACGCCGTCTTCGCCTGGGCGCTGGCGCGCGAGGGCCGCGAGAGCGCCTACCCGCGCTTCATGAAGACGCTGCGCAGCGACGTGGACGACATCCAGGGAGGGACGACCCCGGAGGGCATCCACCTCGGGGCGATGACCGCCGGCGTCGACCTGCTGCAGCGCTGCTTCACCGGGCTCGAGCACAGGGACGGCGTGCTGTCGGTCGACCCGCGGCCGCCGGCCGAGCTCGGCCCGATCGACGTGGACTTCGCCTACCGCGGCCACCCGCTGCGGCTCGAGCTCGCGCGCGGGCGCGCGCGCCTGTCGAGCCGCTCCGACTCGGCCGCGCCGGTGCGCGTGCGTCGCGGCGCCGAGCTCGTCGAGCTCGCCGCCGGCGGCGCCGTCGACTTCGACTGATTCGGCGCCGCCCGGGTGGGCGGCAGCTGAGAAGCACGGAGGTCCCACCGCGGCCCGGTCCGCCTGCGCGGTTGACCGGACTGGTGGCCGCCCGGAACGCGCAGCGGCCCCAGACGCGAAACCGCCTGAGACGCGAGGCGGCACGAGAGACGACGGGGGCGCCGGCGGCAAGGCCGCCGGCGCCCCCGTCGTTCAGGTGCGGGGGCGCCGGCTCCGATGAGCCGGCGCCCCGTCTCGCACCTTAGGTCGTCACTTCTTCTTCATGAAGTAGTACTTCCAGCTCTTGCCCTTGAAGAGCGGCAGGGTGATCTTGCCGGTCTTCATCGGGGTGACGGCCACGGCCTCATCCGGCGAGCCGGGCTGCGAGTCGTAGATCACCCCGGCCAGCTTGCCGTTGGCCTTCCAGATCTTCACCCGCACGAGGTCGTTGACGTTCTTGCGGTCGTCGAACACCGACAGCAGGAACTCATAGCCTCCGACCCCGTTGAGCTGACCCTGGCCGCGGACCCAGCCCTTGCGGCCGGAGATCGCCATCCAGTCGAGCTTCTCGGAGACGAAGCTCATGTCGCTCAACGTGAAGAGCACCTTGCCCGAGGGGTACTTGCCCTTGAGCTTGTACTTCACGTTGGCGGCGATACTGGCCTCACCGAGGCCGCCGGGGTCGTCGAAGGTGCCGGCCATCGCCAGGGCGCCGGCCTTGCGGTGCACGATCACGGCGTACTGGAGGTAGTCCCAGCCGCTGTTGCCGTACCCGTTGGTCACCGTGACCTTCACGGTGTACAGGCCCGGCTTCTTGTACTTGTGCTCGCCGACCACGAAGCGCTGCGAGCCCTGGCCGTCGTTCTTCGAGGCGATGCTGCCGGGCTCGATCGTCCCGTCGCCCCAGTCGATGACCGCCGAGATGCTGTGGTCGTAGTCGGCCGGAGCCGGATGGTTCCAGCTCTTGCCGGGGCTGCGGAAGTTCGCCTGGAGCGCCTCCCTCGTGCCGGCGAGGCCGATGTTGTCGACCAGCTTGACGTTCCACACGCGCGGCGAGTTGACCGCGCCGTGGAGGGCGACCGAAGTGACGTCGTCGGCGCCGTTCGTGGGATCGGCGGCCCGCACGAGCACCTTCTGCATGGCGCCGGTCGCCTTCATGGTGACCGTCTGGCCCAGCGTCTCGAAGCTGCCGTTGCTGTCCAGATCCCACGCGTACTCGACGTTCTCGAGCTGGTCCTCGGAGACCGGCTCCCCGCCGATGGTGTAGATCGCGGACGCCGTCAGAGTGACGATCTCGTCCTCTTCGGGCAGCAGTTCGTCGACGTCAGTGACGGTCTGGATCAGCGGCTCGAGGTGGTCGGGCAGCCAGTACACGCGACGGAAGATCGCGTCGCTGTCCCAGATGTGCTCGTCCTCGTTCTCCTTCCACTGGTTCCACACCGCGTAGAAGAGCTGGCCACCCGGGCTGGAGCCGACAGCGGCCTCGCCCGAAGCGTCATCCGATGCGTTCTCGAGCCAATCCCACCAGGCGACCGCTTCGTTGCCGTTGGGATTGTTGTCGGACGGATACCAGACGACGTCCTCCCACAGGTCGCCCCACTTGGTGGCGCGGCTGTAGTAGAGGTTCTCCGCCGCGGCTTCCGCACCGTCCGCGACCGGCCCGGTATCGCCGCTCTCGAACACGGCGAAGTTCTTCGACGGGTCACGGATGTCGTCGGGGCGAGCCGCCATACGGAGGTCGTCGCCGAGCGGACTCGTCACCCCGTCGATCGTCGCACCGGGATCGGTCGGGTCGAGCAGCTTGTCCCACACGAACGACCCGGTCTCCAGGTTGTACTCCGTCTGGTCGTCGGCGAGCTGCCTCAGGATCGAGGTCTGCCGCCTGGAGTTGGTCGGCGAGTACCTCGGGTCGATGATGGTGTCAGAGCTCGAGTAGAACTGCGACACGTTGCGCATGCGCTCGAAGTCGCCGGCCGCATAGGTCTCGTCGTAGAAGAACACCTTGCCGCTGTCCTCCGAGCCCGTACCCTGGATCTGGCTGTAGATCAGCGGCTCGGCGTCGGTGTAGACGCTGTTGTACGGCACACCGTCAAGGCTGACGCCGCTCGCGGCGTACTCCTGATACTCGTCAGGCAGCGTGTCCGCATCGTCGCCGTCGGCGACGTCAAGGACGCCGTCGTCGTTCGTGTCGGCGTCGTATGGCACGCCGACCAGATCGCTGCCCTCCTCGGTGGCAGGCGTCGTGCTCCACGTGGCCCCACCGTCGAACGAGCGGCGGATGAAGAGGTTGATCGGCTCCTTGCCGTGGCTCGAGATCAGCCAGTTGGGCGCGTAGCCGAACATCATCACGATCTCGTTACCGTCGATGTAGCCGCGGTGGCCCTTCGACAGCTCGAAGCCGTTGCTCCAGTGGACGTCGTAGTTGGTGCCGCCCTGAGCGACGGCTGCGTCGAGCCTGGCCGTGGCGTCGTCGGAGAGCTCGACGCCATCCGGGACCATCTCCTCAACGTCCAGCCTTGACTCCTCGACGGTCTCGGTCGCGGTCGCGCCGATCTGCGACCACCACCACACGCGCTCGGTGATGCCGTGGACGGGCAGGCCGTCAGGATCGTCGGGGTTCACGCCCCAGGAGTCGGGATGGCACGAGTAGCAGTCGGTGAAGGTCAGCGTGCCGTCCTCGACCTTGGCCGCGAGATCGGGCATCAGATCGAGATGCCACGACGGCACGGTCTCGGCGGCACTGCCCGTGCCGTCGCCCTGTTCCAGCTCCCTGACGTCGAGCGGGATCGCGCTGGAGAGGTTCTGGGCCCCGCGCACCATCACGCCGTTGGGGTAGTACTCGGACGTGTACCCCTCGAGCGCGGGATAGGCGTTCGTCGTGCCGAACGTCTCGCTGCCGACAGCGACGCCGTCGAAGATGGCGGTGTCCCAGCCGTCGAGCACGCCGTCCGACTCGGGCTCGTAGATCTCACCGGAGTCGTAGTACGTGCCGTCGGCGTCGTTCTTGAGCCAGATCGGGCAGATCGGCACGGACTCATCAGACTCGTCGATGACCCCGTCGCCGTTGCTGTCGACCTCGCCGCTGAGCCACTCTTCGTAGTTGGCGGGCAGGTCGTTGACGATGTTCTTGAGCGCGAAGGGGTTGTCCTTGTGGGCATCCCAGGCACGCTCGGCGACGTCGCCCTCGGCGTCCGTCTCCTCGACGGTCATCGGGACGACCCAGCGCCGCAGGAAGATGTCGGCGGGGCCGCCCTGGCGCATCGTGCCTTCCTTGTAGAGCATGACGGCCGAGGTCATGCCGGGCTGCATCTTCGTCTTGGCGACGAAGTCCGCGATGGAGCTGTAGTCCGGCTGCGTGGCCGGATCGAAGTCGTCGTCGTACAGCACGGTGTTGCCGTACTCGTCGACAGGCTCGGCCTTGATGATCGGGTTGGTGAACAGGCTCGGACGGCGGGCGATCGGCGTCGCGTACTGCAGCTCGCCCTTGTCGTTCTCGATGAGGCCCGTGTAGGGCACGACCTCACCGTAGCCCGGGTTCGTCAGGTCGGGCGCGTTGATGATGTGGCCAGGCTTGGCGTACGACGGGCTGTCGAACTCGAAGGTGTCGGCCTTGACGTTCTTGCCGAGGTCGGGCGGCTCGATCGACTCCTCGTCCTGACCGTCGCCGGTCTCCTCAGGATGACCGGGGCCGAGGCCCTTGGTCTCCTCGTAACCGAGGAGGACCCAGGCGCTCCGCTCGTAGAGCGTCTCGCCCGTATCGGGATCGACGTCGGGGATCCCGTCGGCGTTCTCGTCGACGTACTTGTCGTACCCCTCCATCATCATGCGGCAGCGCGTGGAGGCGGTCTGCCCGTTCAGGAGGCGGCCGTCCTCGGTGACGGCGTTGGTGATCGTCGCGCCCTGGGAGTTCGTCCAGGTCCAGCCGCCGGCCGCCATGTCGGGAATCTCGTTGCCGTCCCTGTCGAGCCAGGCGTAGATGTTGGTGAGCTTGCCGTCATCGGTGTAGGACGGCGTGACACCGGTGGTGACCACACCTTCGGTCATGTCGGTCGCGGTCACGAGCACGTTGTTGTTGTCGCTGATGCGCTGCGGCATCGAGAAGCGCTCGTAGACCTGCGGCTTGTTGGTGGTCACGTCCTCGCCGTCGCGCACGAAGGTGGTCGTGTCCCAACCGATGGCGTCGACCTCATCCGGAGTCTGGAGGTAGTCACTGTCGAGCGGGTCGCCCGTGTAAACGTCCCAGTCCCCGTCATCCCACGGGTCGACGAGCGGATTCTCCACCTTGTCGAAGTCGTCCCAGCGGATGAAGCTGTACCACATGTCGGTCTTGTGGTTGGCGACCGCGCCGCTCCAGCCCTCGCCCGGGCCCTCACCGGCGCCGGGGCGCAGACCGTCGGGGTCCTCCTGCCACACGATGCCGAAGCCGGCGCCCTCGGCGCCGTCGATGGCCGTGTAGTAGGCGTCGCGGACCCCGGAGGTGAGACGTTCCGGCTTGCGCCACTTGACGCTCCAGATGTAGAGCGGCTCGCCGTCGTCGCCGAGGTCGATCTCGCCATTGCCGTCCTCGTCGACGGCGATCTTCTGGATCACGCCGCGCGCGGTCCAGATCGTCCTGTACGGCGCCTCGCCTACCTCGGCGAACGGGAACAGGCCGTGGAGCATGTACGTCTCGTAGTCGATCGACTTCTGCGCACCGGCCACGCCCCAGATGTCGAGCGGGACGGGCTCGAGCTCGCCGCCCTCCTCGAGAGCGAGCTCGTAGGTCTCGTTGCCCTCGGTCCCGAGCTCTTCGTACTTGACCGGCTCGCCGTCGAGGCCCAGATACTCGGCCGGGACCGTCTCGCCGTCGATCTCGAGAGCTTCGTCGGTCGCCGGGTCCATCGCCTTCAGCGAGTACCGCGGCGAGCCCTGACGCGCGTAGAGGCTCGTCCACACGACGACGATCTTGTTGCCCGCGAGCGCGTGCTTGACCGTGTCGACGTTGCCGGGGAACTCGGTGCCGTCCTTCAGGGTGAAGGACGACTTGAGCGCCGACTCGGAGAGGTTGATGCGGCTCCAGGTCTCGCCGTCGTCGAACGACACCGAAGCGAAGGCGTCGACGTGGTGACTCGCGTCGGGAGGACCGCCCGAAGCGAGCGCCTCGGCGTCGAAGGCGTCCTCGAAGGCCTGGGCGAGCTCGCCGCCGAGTGCGGTCGGCAGTGCCGCCTGGGTGTTGTCGGGGATGCCGTCGGCATCGTAGGCGTCGTACTCGACCTCGTCGTTGTACGTCACGACGATCGGCTTCGCGATCGTGCGCTCGTCCATCAGGAGGTCTTCGTTGGTCTTGAAGTCGCGCGGGACGTCGGTCTCGGCGAAGTACTGGATCGCGCCGGGGAGGTCTTCCTCTTCCGGGTCCTGGATCCCGTCCTTGTTCTCGTCGTCGAACAGGTCGTCCGAGACGAGCGTGCCGTTCGCGCGCTGCGCCGGGATGAAGAACTGAGCGACGCTGAGCTGCGCCTGCTCGGTCTCCATGTCCGGCGTGTTCGATGTGTTCCTGCGCATCATCGCGCCCTCGTCGGCCAGCGCGCTGCTGACCACGACGAGGAAGGCGATGACGAGCAGGACCGCCGCCGTACGAGGCGGCACGGGCCACCTCTTCGCGGCGGCCTTCGACTTACTCATTGGTTCCCCCTTTGCCCGTGTTCCCTGTGCTCCGCGCCCTGCGCGAAGGCCCCTCGCGGAGACCCCGCGGCACGAAGGTCGCGTCGATCGACGAGGTCGAGTGCCGGCTGGCGGAGCACGTGCTGCTGAAGTGCATGCCGTTGTGATGCGTGCTGCAGGACTGCGTGCTGTCGTGATGAGTGCTGCTGGACTGCGTGCTGTTGCGGTGCGTGCTGCTGGACTGCGTGCTGCTGAAGTGCGGAGTGCTGCGATGCCTGCTGCTGAGGCGCCCCCTTCGCTCTCAGATCGAAGACTGCGTGCGATGAAGCTGAAGCCGATGAAACCGGAAGAGATGAAAGGTCGGTCCGATACCTGCTCGCGTCGCTGACGTGACGCCCGCGCGGGAGGAAGGCAGAGCCGGTCGTGGTGCGTGAGAGCTGGAACGGGAGCAGATCGCGGCCCGTCGCGAGACAGGCGCAGCCGGTCCCGAAGGGCTTCGGGGCCCGGCCTCTGGTCTCTCCCCACACGATCGTCGTGACGAGCCCTGCCGACAGGGTCGACAGTATGCCGATCACGGAGGTCGTGGTGACGCTCACGATGGTACCCCCCGCGGTTGACGCCCTGGGCCCCGGGAACTCCTCGCTCTCCTTCCGGGAGGAGCCGTTCACGGCAGTGGCGTCGAGACTAGCGCGCGGCCGGCTGCAGCGACCGCAAGGTCCTCCAGCTGGCGATCACCCCCCTCATAGGTCTCGGACTCGTAGAGCCTGAGTGACGGCGTGCCCGCACCGTCCGTGTGTGCGTATTTAGATATGGAGTACTTCTAAAGTCAATACCTCTTCCGGTATCAATCTCCTGTTGTTCTCGTACGTCCTTACTTCTTACCTGCACACAGGCCTGATACTGATGTTGGTCCAGATCAGGCCGAAATCGTTGTCAGGCGAGTCGGCGAGCCTCGCCGCCCTGCGGCAACTGCAGCTGTTGTCCGTCTTGACAACGCTTGGGCGGTCGATGCAGTCCCCTGCGCTGGGCCGAGAGCGCCTGTCGAGCCGGGTGAGATCGCCTCTCGATGGGGCTAGATCGCCGGTCCGGCGAGACGGGATAGCCGGTGGAATCGGGCGAGGTCCCGGTGGGATCGGGCGAGATCGCCGGTCGAAGGCGACGAGATCGCCGCTCGAATGCGGCGAGATCGGCCTCGACCCCCGACTGCCCTCCTGCGGCACCACCTACGCTCGAGCGGCGTCTGTCACAGCACCCCCGCAGAGCGGCGGCACGCATGACGATCGCGGTCGGCAGATTCTGCACGCAGTCTGCACGCAGGGCTGCGCGCACAGGACGCAGACGCTCGCACGTGGAGGAGATTCGGGCGGAAAGGGGAGGGAGCAGCCCCCGCGCCCATCGCGGGGCCTGCTCCCGGGGAACTCGTGCCCTGGCTGTGGCCGCAGTCAGAACACTTCCAGTTTTGTATCATAACGAAGAGACGAAAGGCAAGGGTTTCGTATCGTTTCGTCTGTCTGGGAAGCCTTTCTACACTGGCACGCGCCTGCCGCGATGCGGCTGGGGCGGGGTGTGTGAGAGTCCTTGTCGGGTCGCCACAAGGGGCAGGGGTGAGGGGGCGGCCCCGCGCCACGCGCGGGGCCGCCCCCTCACTTCCGCGCACCTACGCGGCGCGGCTGGAGCGATCGGCCGTCGCCTCTTCCGGGGGCGCGGCGATCATGGCTCCTCGGCACGCGCCGACCACTTCACGCCGTCGGCCGGCGAGCGCGGCGTCGCGTCGGCCGGGTGCTCGACGCTGCGCAGGCTCACTTCTTCTTGCCGCTCGGCCTCTCCACGTACACGTCGATGTAGGTGCTGTCGCCGACGATACCCGTCAGCTCGAGCTTGTTGGCGGAGATGTCCTGGACCTTGCAGCCGGTCGACATGATGTAGTGCTCGTCGTTGTTGACGATGGCCCCGGTGAAACTGATCTGCGGGTCGTTCACGTGCAGCCAGATGCGGTGCCAGCCCGGCATCGTCGGGATCCAGCCGCCCCCGCTCGAGGCGAAGTTCATCTTGCCGCTCGGGCCGATGCCGGGCGAGATCGGGATCTTGGTGATCGTCCCGTCCGGGTTCCAGACTTCGGCGAAGAACTTGTTGGTGATGACCGAGGCGAAGCACGACTCGTAGGTGAAACTGCCGGGGTCGGGGTCGGGACTCGCGGACGTCCCGAAGAGCTCGGTCTTCGTCCCCGGGTACTCGAGGCACGCCATCTTGTACGCCGTCATCGTCTCGCCCCACTCGTCGCCCACCACCCGGCTGGCAACCTTCTCGTAGAGGGCGATCTCGACGGGGAACCGCTGGCCCACGATCGGGTCGATGTTCTCCAGCGGGTTGCCCCAGTCGATGAAGTCGACGTTGACGACGAAGCCGTCCGCGACGGGGTCGGCCGTCGCCGGGTCGCCGTCGACGTCGCCGGTCCAGTACCAATCCGCCTGCCAGCTGTTGGCCGAGGTGACGTAGCCGGCGTTCCAGATGAGGTTCGGGTCCGTCGTGGTCGTCGTGACCGGCTGCGGGTACCACGGCGCCATCGACCTGAGCCACGTCACCATGTCGACGGCCGTCAGGTCGCCGTCGTCGATGACCCCGTCCCCGTTGACGTCCACGGGGCAGCCGTTCTCGTCCAGCGTGTAGTACTCGAAGAACTCGCCGTCGTTCCCCGGGTAGGTGCCGTTGTACTGGACGCGGATGACCTCCTCGACGGCGAGCGGCGTCGGCAGCGTCATCTCCGCGACGCCGTCGTCGTCGAGGTCGTAGTCGATGATCCATTCGCTGGCGTCGACCACGCCGTCCGCATCGAAGTCGACCCACGCCTGCTGGTAGAAGATCTGGATCAGGTCGGTGTTGATCTGGGGGAAGGAGACGTTGGATGTGGCGGCCAGCGGGTTCTGCTTCTTCGCCAGCGCCACCGAGGCGCAGAGTGCGAAGACCAGGACGACCGCGAGAAGGGTCGCCAGGATGAGTGAGCGTTTCATGAGGTGGTAGCCCCCTCTGAGCGTGCCCCCACGCCCACCCGGATGCCCCGGATCCGGACGCGCGCAAGGCGACAGCAGAGATGCGACGTCTGCAGCCGCCGCCACGATCTGTCTGCGCCTCACCTCCTCGGCCACGGAGGCACGAAGCCACTCGATCCTTGGGCCTGTCGTTGCCGCATGTCGGCGGAGTGGTCCCACACCTACCACGCTCCCCTCGGAAACGGTCAATACCCTCGGGGGTTCATTGTGGGTTTTGAGGTCGGTTTTGTCTGTTAAGAGGTTTTCGAGGCCGCGCCGCGCGCGTTGTCAGGTCAGGCAACGGCGTCTGTGTCGGCGTCGTCGCTCGGCCGCGCCGGTCGCCGTCTCAGCGCTCGCCGGCCGTCGCGCGGTCGCCTCGGGCGTTCGCCTGCGCCAGCCCGGCCAGCTCCGCGGCCTCGGCCCGGTCGGGCGTCACCGCGTACAGGTACTCCGTGTTGCGCAGGTGGCTGACCCGGCCGACCTTGCGGCCGCGGCGGTCGTGGATGCCGATCTGGGCGCCGACGTACCGCTTGTAGTCGATCGGCGCCACCACCAGGTGCCCGCGCTCGGCCAGCAGGGGCTCGAGCCACTCCCGCGACAGGAAGCCTTCGTCGCTGAACGAGACGACGAGGCGCGGCGCGCGCACGGCGGCGACGACCTCGGCGAAGGCCGCCGCCGCGCGCCGCCGCGAGTTGAAGCGGCTCGCGCGCGCACGCGTGTCGACCCGCTTGCAGGCCACACCGTAGACCTCGGGCTCGTCCCAGCGGACCAGCGTCTCCCAGACGTGGTAGTTGCCGAGGTAGCTGTGCTGGTTGTACGGAGGGTCGAGGTAGGCGACGTCGGCCTCGACGGCGGCCGCCTCGAGGGCGTCGAGGCCGAGCGCCGTACCGGGGCCGTCGAGCACGCGGGGCAGGCGCAGCTCGAGCTCGCCCAGGGCGCGCGGCGCCCACTCCTTCAGGTAGGCCATCTGCACGCCGGTCGTCGAGTCGACCCGGTCGGCGGCCTCCATCAGGGCGACGAGCAGCGCCGCCTCCACGTCGCCGTCGAGGCCGCCGCCCGCGCCGCGCCGGCCGTCACCTCGGGCGTCGGCGGCCACAGCGTCGGCCCCGCCGTCGACGGCGCCACCCCAGCCGCCGCCGGCCCATTGGGCGATGCGCTCGCGCATGGCGTCGATGCGGGCGCCGTTGCGGGGGTGGAAGAAGCGCGCCCGCTCGCAGAAGGTCTCGGTGAAGTAGCCGGGGGCCGGCGGCACACGGCGAAGCTCTTCGAGCCGCCGGCCCACCTCGTCGATCACCCTCTCGCGGTCGGCCTGCACGTAGCAGCGCGCCAGCGTGTACGCGAAGGCGGCGTTGTCGTTGGCGACCACCTCGTAGCCCGCGCGCTTCAGCGCGTGCCCCACCCGTGCCGTCCCCGAGAACAGGTCGAGCACGCGGCGCGCGCCGCCGAAGCAGGCGACCATCCGCAAGATGTCGGGGACGAGCAGGCGCTTCGACCCCAGGTACTTGATCATGGCCCGGAGTATCGCACAGCGCCCCCGGCGTGACGCTTTGCCCGGCGACGGGTACGACCGCTGCGACCAACCGAAGGAGTCGTCATGAAGGTCCTGCACGCGTCGGTCGACGTCGACGCCCCCGCCGAGACGGTCTGGAAGGTCATCGCCGACACCTCCCGCTACCCGGAGTGGAACCCCTTCATCCAGAAGGTCGAGGGCGACCTCCGGGAGGGCGGCCGCGTCGCCGTCACGATCAAGGCGCCGGGGCGCAAGCCGGTCACGTTCAAGGCGCTGGTGCACCGCCTCGACCCGGGGCGCGAGCTCCGCTGGCGGGGGCGCTGGTTCGTGCCCGGGGTGTTCGACGGCGAGCACGCGCTGACCGTCGAGCCGCTCCCCGACGGTCGCGCCCGCTTCCGCTCGCACGAGGCCGTCACCGGCGTGCTCGTGCCGGTGCTCGGCACCGCCATGCGCCAGTCCCAGATGGGCTTCGAGCTCCTCTGCGGGGCCGTCAAGGAGCGCGCCGAGAGCCTCGCGGCCGCCGAGCGCGCCTCGTGAGCACCGGCGAGGCCGAGCGCCGCGACGTGGCCGGCGGCGAGGCCGAGGCGCTCGCCGCCCTGCGGACGCTCCCGTCGATCGGGCCCAGCCTCGCCGGCAAGCTGATGCTGCTCGGCGCCCGTTCGCCGGCCGACCTCCGCGGCCGCGACCCCGAGGCGCTCTACGACGAGCTGCAGTCACTGCTCGGCCCGGTCGACCGCTGCGTCCTCTACGCCTTCCGCTGCGCCGTGTACGCCGCCGAGCACCCGGGCCCGAGCGCGACGGACCCGGAGCTCGCGCGCTGGTGGAACTGGAGGGACGACGGACCGGCCCTGCGGCGCGCTCAGGCCGCCGCCGGCAGCCGGCGCACCTCGATGCCGTCGAGGTAGTTGTAGACGCTCTTCACCCGCTCCCCGACGACACACCAGATGTGGATGAAGGGCACGCGCTCGATGTGCCAGCGGCAGTCCGGGGCACGCGGCCGGGCCCTGAAGTGACCGCTCACTATCAGGCAGTAGACCCCTTCGACCCGGCGCCCGAGCCCGCCGAAACGACGCCAGGGGCTGCACCGCCAGTGCTCCACGTCGACGCCGACGAGGTCCCACTGGGGGGGCAGCCCGCCGAAGAGGTCCATGGCGACGAGGTCCCGCGGTCTGTAGTGGCTCCCGTCCACCACGTCGACGACCTCCCAGTCGACGGCGCCCAGCTCGAGACGACCATAGGCGTCCGCGCCGTGACGGCCGTCGTCCTCGAACATGGCGACCACGTCGCGGTGCGCGCCGAGACCGAGTGCGCGGTAGCCGCGCCGGATCTTCTCGAGCGTCTCGTCGCTGGCCGACATGCTCACCGCCGGACGTCGGGGGCCCAAGAACGGGGGGGCGCCGTCCGGCGGAGCGGCGCCGGAGTGCGGCGCCCCGCCGGCGGGGCCGCGCGACGGAGGGTCGCAGAGCCAGGCTCCGGCCCGCGGTCGCGCACCGTGTTTTCCCCTGTGGGAGCCTCTGGTATCCTGTTCGCCTCGTGGGCAATTAGCTCAGGGGGAGAGCGCCTGCTTCACACGCAGGAGGTCGTTGGTTCAAATCCAACATTGCCCACCACGGCCCCTCCCCGCGCTCCACGCGCGCGCTCCACGCATCACGCCCCGTCGGTACGCTCCGCGCCGTCCGCGCGCTCGGCCCCGTCGGTACGCTCGGCCCCGTCGGTACGCTCGGCCCCGTCGGCACGCTCGGCCCCGTCGGTACGCTCGTCCCCGTCGGTACGCCACGCTCCGGCCCCCCGGGGGGAGACTCTCAACCTCAAGT
>Ga0209164_1001390_pt1 | contig 31965 bp, 32 predicted proteins | sample MTBNYHSulfiMetaG_FD_187458 | JGI IMG/M metagenome (GOLD analysis project Ga0209164, IMG submission 187458) | Enrichment culture microbial communities from rom New York Harbor, USA that are MTBE-degrading - MTBE-NYH (New York Harbor Sulfidogenic)... | ecosystem: Environmental > Aquatic > Marine >... | reverse complement strand
GGCATCGAACTCGGCAGCTGGTTTGAGTGCCCCCTGCATCCAGTTGAGACGGTCCTTGAAGCATACGGCTACACACCCGGCCTGTGCCCCATAGCCGAGAAAGCCTCTCGCGAGGTGGTCAATCTGCCCCTTCACCCCCGCGCCACTGAAAAGACAGCTCGAAAGACCGTTGACTTCATCACACGCTACACGCAGTTAGCGTAGGCTGGTCATTCCTTACTGCTTTCTCAGCGCTCCCCGAATACCTTCCATCTTCAGGTATCCCTTCCTCCACACAAATATCCCCGATAGTGCAATCACGGCCACATACACAACGAGCGCATATCTCGTTCGTATCTGGCTCATGACTAGCCCGATGGCTGCATACCCCGCCGCCAGGGCATAACATATCGCAACCGTCTTCCTGAGTGGGATGCCCCTGTCTATCATCTGGTCATAGATATGACCGCGGTCAGATTTGAAAACTGGCCGATGGTTTAGCAGACGTCTAGCCATGGCTGTGCCCGTATCTAGTATGGGCAGCCCGAACACGACTATTGACGCCATCCACCATCGTGGTATCCCCTCAGCAAAGAGTATCATCAGGGTTGCCATCACAAAGCCAAGAAGCATGCTGCCCGCGTCACCCATGAATATCTTCGCAGGATGCCGGTTGAAGGGCAGGAACCCCAGGACGCCACCCACCAATGCCAAACAGACTATCACACGAACCGAGTCTCCTTTGTCACTCGAGCCCCACGTGGCAAGATGTATTGCTAGTCCCAGCATGGCCAGAGTGATTATAGCCGTTACACCTGCACATAGCCCGTCCAGACCATCCAGAAGATTGAGGGAATTGGTGGCGCCAAGCACGAATATGAACACCACGGGTATGCCAAGCACAGCCTCCACTTGAGGAGACATCGAGATTCCCAGCGGGTCCGTGAAATAGTGCAACACAGGCCTGATACCTGCAGCAAGAATCAGAAGAGCTGCCATCGATTGCCCGGCTATCTTCTGCCACGGCTTGATATCTACAACATCATCGATGATGCCTATCGCACATGCAATCGTCCCTCCTGCGGCTACACCCAGCAGCCATCTGAATATCTCGCCGAAATACACTTCCTCCCTCATCAGATAGGCGCCAAAAAGAACGCCTGTAAGCAACCCCGTTAGTATCCCCACACCTCCCAGGTAAGCTACCGGCTCCTTGTGGGTCTTTACCAGGTTGTCGGGCTTGTCCACAATGCCCAGCTTGAGCGCGACCCTCTTGCACAGAGCTGTTGCCGCCAGCCCCGTTACAAATGCGACTGCCAGAACCGGCCAGAAATCCAGTACCCAGCTGAGCGGCCTTCTGTCACCGATGAAAGCGCCAAGTAGCATTCATGTTTCCCGAATAACATTCCTTTGATGCGGACCTGACAGACTTGCAGGGCCAATGACTGGCCTCATCCGAGCCAAACTTCACTATCCCAGCGAAGCATGTAGAGCCTGTCGCGGAAGCCGTCGAATTTGATGAGCGGTGCACAACCTGTCATCTGTTCGAGTATCCATCTCGGGCTGTCAGCCCCAGCCCGTATGCTGAGAGGTACGCCGCCGCCAAAGCGCGGGTTTATCTCGATTATTTTGACATTGCCGTCCTTGCACAGGAAAAGCTGTATCGTGATCATTCCGGGTCCAGCCCCAAGAGCCTCAGTGACCCTGCGGGCAACATCCATGATTGAACGATTCTTTTCGATCTTGCTCTTTGTAACTTCGCCTCCGCGGGTCTCTACCCTCTTCCGCGGCACTACACAGCGCACCTTCATATCAAAGTCAACATACACATCACAGGTGTACTCTTGGCCGTCGATGAATTCCTGGACGATGCAGTTGCGTATTCGCTTACCATAGAACTCCAGCTCCCGGCGATTATCTACCCTGTGATTGCTCTTGCTGGCTGACCCGTCCCATGGCTTCAGAAACCGAGGCATGGGCAGCCGCTTCTTCCGGAGGGCCTCCTTCAGAGACATGGTCTCAGGCGCTCCGAAGCCGTTGCGCAGCAGGAACTTATGAAGCTTTCTCTTGTCTCTGGCTATATCCACAACCTCGGGGTTGGAGACCAGCACCATGCACCCCAGTCTCTCGAACCTGCCCTTGTTCTGCGCCAGCACCATCAGGTCGGTATCAATTGTCGGCACCACGAGGTCAACCCTGTGCCTTTTTACGATTCTGAGTAGATGCGCAATGTAACCGTTGTGGCCGACGGGCTTTGTGATTATTTTCTCGTCGCAGAGTTGCAGAGCGGGGCTAAGCTCTGTTATGTCAGTCCCAAGGAACTTGGCCCTTATCCCGAGCTCGACCGCAGCTTTTCTGAAGCTGTTGAGCAGCGAAACGCGCCTGCCAATACAGGTGAAAAGCACATTCAGGCTGCGCTTTGTCTGATGCATTGAATAAGCTCTCCAAAGTCGATGGAACGACCGCGGTAATCTATCACAACAGACTCATCGGTTCAAAAGAGTTTTGGCATTATTATTGACAGAACCCCCGAAAACTAATAGGCTAGCGGCAATTCGGGGACTCCGGATTAGATTATTATGAGACTTTATCCGCCTGTCAAACGCCTCTGCGACCTGGTTCTGAGCTTGGTTGCGATTGTTATTCTCCTGCCGCTTTTTGTTGTGATAGCTGTGGCGATTCGGGTGTCGAGCAAGGGGCCTGTGTTTTTCGTGCAGGAGCGGGCGGGGAAGGGGGGAAGGCCATTCCGGATGTACAAATTCAGGACAATGAAGGTGGGGGTGGATGCGTTCGGCCCGAGCCCGAAGTCGGGCGAGGATCCGAGATTGACGCGGGTGGGGCGGCTGTTGCGGGAGACGTCGCTGGATGAATTGCCGCAGCTTTTCAATGTTATCACAGGGAATATGGGTCTGGTGGGGCCGAGACCACTATATGTAGTACAGATGGCGGAGTGGGATGAGCGGCAGCGGCGTCGGCTGGAGGTGAAGCCGGGGCTGACGGGGCTGGCACAGGTGAGCGGCAGAGGGGGGCTGACGAGGGAGGAAAAGCTGGAGCTGGATGTGAAATACGTCGAGAAAGTGGGCTTCTGGATGGATTGCAGGATAATCTGGGCCACGATTTGTCAGATATTCGGGGGCGGGGGTATCTATGAAAAAAGGTACTCGCGCTCTGAGGAAACGCGCGGGGGAGGGTAGAAGGGGAGTAGAAGGTGAGTAGATGGAGAGTAGACGGAGAGTAGATAGTAGCAAGTACATAGTAGGCAGTGCGCCGCTGGGAGCGGCGGGAGAGGAGAGAGGATGAAGGCAAGAAGTGAATGGTGAAAAACGATAAGTGAAAAGTGATGGGGAAGAAGACAGAAGCCAGAAGACAGAAGTAAGAAAAGAAGAGAGCAGGAAGCAGTAAGCAGGAAGCAAGGAGAAGGAAGAGGGGGAGAGGCAAGTGACAGTGGACAATTGAAAACGAAAAGGGAGGGAGAAGAAGGGAGCAGATAAGAACAGGGGCGGGTACACTCACCTATCCACACAAGAGCATGGGGGAGATAGTGGCGCCATGGAGTGCAGCATGTGTCACTACCCGCCCATGTTTCAATGTACCGCTGGGCCGGTCTTTGCTGACCAGAGCAGGCGGTCACTTCGCTTCCACGATGAGCTCGACATCTGTGCCGTTGCGCGTGACGTCATAGACCGGTGAGAACTCGGCCAGCTCCCTGAGTTTTGGCAGGTTCTTCGGGTCGGTCTTGACCTTGAAACGCACGGTGATCTTCTGGTAGCCTTTGCGGACATCTTTCGCCAGACCCATGAAGCCCTGGATGTCGATGTTGCCCTCGACATGGCTTTCGACTTCCTGGAGCTCAATGCCGCGCAAGGCTGCGTGATAGACCATAGCTCCTGTAAGGCAGCCTGCCAGGGCATTCAGGAGGTGCTCAACCGGATTGGCTCCCATATCCGTACCAGCCAGAAGCTCGGGCTCGTCGGCCTCCAGCCTGAACTGTTGCTTGTGCTGGTTCTCGCGGCCGGCGCCGTAGAAGCTCTTGATGGTCGAGCGGCTGTGGCCGCCGCTGATCCATCTGTTGGTTATGTGGAACCTGCTCTGCGCGAGGGTTGGGTCGGCCTTGATTGCCTGCACGGTCTTATTGAGGTCATCAAGAGGTACTCCGTTCACAACATGTTCTTTTGTTTGCGTTGTCATACAACTAGCCTCCTTTCGGTAAGTTATCGTTTCTGAAGGAGTGTACGAGTGCGGCTGGGTGGGGCGGTATAAGGAATTTGCTTAATGGGAGCGGGGTAGACAGGCAAGAAGTGAATAGTGAAAAACGAAAAGTGAAAAATGGTGGGGAAGAAGACAGAAGCCAGAAGGCAGAAGTAAGAAAAGAAGAGAGTAGAAAGCAGTAAGCAGTAAGCAGGGAGAAGGAAGAGGGGGAGAGGCAATTGACAGCGAAGAGGTAGGGAGAAGAGGGGCCAGGGACTAGGGGATAGGGCACAGGAGGAACGAGGAAGAAAAGAAGTGGATAGTGAAGAACGAAAAGTGAAAAATGGAAGAAGGGTAACCACCCGTTCGACTGCGCTCAGGGCAGGCTACAGACACCAAAGACACGAAAGGGGAACGCTGATTACACTGATGTCGCTGATTTGGGGAGAAGAGCCAATGTCACGAGGAGAGGACGGGTCAGGCAATTACACTTGCCCGCTTTACCTTGCAGGCGTCGAATAGTACCCCTTCAAGTACAAGGTTGTCATATCGGGTCGGGTCGTATCAACATACACTCTGGCAGTTAGTACCCGGCCAGTGTCGGAGTCTGTCCAAGAAGCCGTTCCCAGTTTGCCTACTTGTATCGGTGCCTTGAACCATGCAGGCACATGAAACCCGATATCGCGAATATCCGTCTCGTCGTTAGGATAGTGCTGGCGAAGCCCGTCGAAATTACAGTAGGTCCTCGCGAAGCCAATAACCATATTTGGTTCTCCATCTATTCGCAGAAGGAATGACTCCGCATCATCACCTCTGACTGGAATGGACCAAGTTCTTGCTGCTCTGATCTCGCATCCGGCCTTCGGGACAATCACGTTGTACTTCCTTTCCAGATGTGCAATCATCACAGCACTATCAGATTCCGCATACGGGCCAACCAGGAGAATCACAACTGCTGTTGCGGTGAGAGCAAGAACTGCTACTACGACTACACATATCAGAAGCACCACGACTACTATTCTTCGCTTATTCATACAAGACCTTCATTTGGCGTCCAAGAAAGCATGGGCCTTTCACTCCATGGCACAATAGGGGCAGCGACCTATGTCCAGGTAAGTGACATGCCGCATAACAGGTGACTGCCCACAGTGTTCCTAGTTTTTCTGATTCATAGCTGCTGACAAGCTACTGTGCTTATGATCCCTTCTGATAGTCTCGTATTTCGTCTGTGTGAGACAAGAGACCACGTCTAAAGACATGTAATGGCACACCCACCTGCCTTGCCAGAGTAACGCCAATATGCTCGAACTCCTTGTGCGAGCCGGATGATATCAGGTTGTATCGTCTGACTGGTTCACCTTTGGTGATGACATTCAACTCCGTGATGGCACGCGTGCCTTCAATGCTGTCTGCCGACGGCAAGATAAGAAGCTGCAGCATCCCAATGGCACTAGCTGGGAGCTCCACAACAGCGTTAGGAATGGCCAGAACCTTCGCAGCGCTGTCCCAGACTACCCATGGGTTGCGGCGCTCAGCATATCGCCGCATCGCAGCAGCTATAAGCAGGTAGCTGGCCAATACGACGGCAGTGATCACAATCGGTACAATCATCCAGAGGATGCCGGTGAACCATCGCCACAGCAGAACCGAAGCCACCACTCCGAAGCACAGCGTTATCAAAACCAGCATGGTCGACTGCCATCGTGGCGGCATCGAAGCTATTACTACCAACTTGTCATCGCGCTGAGTTGCGCTCCAACAGTAGTTTTCCGGGCCCCCTATACGGAGAGCCTCTTTCAGCGAATGCTCGACTTCACTCATGGGTCCGCATCCTGACTATTCTCCCAATCGTTTCCGAGTAATCCAGAAATACATCACCATTTGTTCACTCCTTCACCTCATTATGAACAGGAAGTAGCAGCAGGCAACAATGTAGGTTATGAGCCACAGCATAAGAGCCCGCTTGTGCCAGATAGTCATGCGACCAGCCAGTCTGTTCAGATAAGGGCTGTCAAGCCTGCCTATCTCGTGCCCGGCTGCGATTCGGACCTGAAGCGATGGGTTCAGGGATTCCCGCCACAGCTTGTTGTGGTCTCTCCTTAGAAAGAGGCTCTGGCACACAAGATATACGCCCATGGACGCCCACAGAAAGACGAATACTGCTGCGAAACTGAGGAGGGCGAAAAAGAGTGCCCATGGTCTGCCTGTAATGGCGAAGATCGCTACTGCCGGCGCAATGACCAGCAGCACTATCGCAGCAAGCCGGAGCAGATGAAGGCATGTATGCCCCAGACCAGCCTTATGCGCGTCAGATGACAGAATCACGTAAGTTCTGTGTTCCTGCTTCTGTTGTTCACCGGTCATCATCAATATCCCGTGATGCGGCCGCTGCAATCACATCAAGGTCAGTTCCACCTGATACCTGCGCCAGGACAAACCTTCATCCCTTTACAGGTCATCCTGCCAATCGTCATATCTCCGTGAGGATGGTCACGTAGTTTTTGCCGTACTTCTTTGCACATTTCGGGCAGGCGGTATACCACATGTACCATTTCCTTATGTCGAATCCTCTGCTCTTTGCCACGCTCTCGTGTTCTTTGCACCACTTGCCTGTATCCCTGAAAGGCCCTTCATAGACTTTGCTGAAGAACCTGCCGGAGAGCGTCACGTTCTCGGCGCCGGGCACTTCTCTATCCACAGCCAGGTAGAGGTTCATGTTCCATTTCGATGTGTGATCCGACAAGCATAGCCAATCCGGGCTTGCAGCCCCGTGCTGCTGTGCCCTGGCGAGCATCCTCGTTATCACCTTGCCGAAGTTGAGCGGCATGTAGAACAGGGTGAAGACCCTGTCCTTGATGAACCTCTTATCCTTCCATTCCAGGACCTTGTCGTCCCACGCCCCTGGCTCAAACCTCGGACAACACTCTGTCTTATCTTTATCGCTCATACCATGTCCTGCATTAGTTCCAGAACGCACCCGATACGCAGACACTCATCTCGACACATTGTTATACCACTGGTCAAACGTGTCAGTCCTGATCCTCCCTATCTCGTTCACGGATGTGTGGCGATAGCTCGGGAAGTACACCCAATACTCATCCCGGTAGCTGGAGTCCCGCCCGACCTTCAGAGTCAACGACTCAGTCCCGCTGGTAAGGACGACGGCAAGTTCCCCCTCTGGGTGCGAATGATGAGCCGCCAGAGGTGCCATCTTCGATAGCACTTCAACGAACTTCTCCGGTTCAGGTACAGCCTGCCCATCTATCGTCACCTGCCAAACCGCTCCGGCACCCAGAAAACTCAGTACATGGCGACGCACGGTCTGCCTCATGACTGAACCAAGCAGGAACGTGGCTGCTATCGACGCCACAAACAAGAGGACGCCTCCAACGATCACAAGTTTGAGCCTCTTGCGCCGTGTTGGGCTCTCCCTGAACCTCTTAATACTAAGCAGGACGAGTCCTGTTACAGCCGCAAGCATGCCCACCATGGTTGTCCACATCATTAGACCGATCACTCTATCCATAAGCACCATCGTCTCGTGCGTAGACGATCCCGCACTAAGCGACGCTGGTTGTGCAAACACCAGTGGGGTCGCTGCAATTCGCTGCACTTGGACCATGATCACAACCACAACGGCCATACTCACCCATATCGCCGGTACCGCGAACTTAATGATGCGCATCCACCTGGCGGACCTTGCGCTCAGCCTCTGAAGCTCAGGATACTGAGACAGTGATTCGGTATCACTCTTTGCTACCCCTAGCAGCCGACTCGCCACTGCCAGCCGTAGGCGAAGCAACAAGCCGAAGCAGACGATAAAAATGCCCGCGAAAAGCCCTGTTGTGCATATCGCGCCCACCCATTGCGACCCGGCAGCCGTACTGATTCGAGCGGCTGCGGTGCTATCGGCTGACGAACCGCCGTGGGATTGCATACTGGCAAGGACAAGCACAGGCACAATGAGAGAAACGAGGGTGCAAGCGACCTCAGCCAGCATCCACCCAGCCTTGCCCAGTATCCATCCATACCTTTGATGGTCCATTGTGCTCAGTCCCGTTGGATTTCCCAGTCTGGACATGCTACCCTGCAGGGTGGGGCGACATGGCCGTTTGTGCCTGTTCAGTCCTGCAACATCTTCGCTTCCACAGCCCGACCATCGGCGTCGAATCTGAAAGCAAGCCAGGCGGAATCCATCTTCATTGGTCCTCTCTGCAGCCCGACCCAATAATTGAATTCCCATCCTCTGCCAAACGCGAAGTTGTCCGGCTTGCCCAGCCATTCCTCCAGCTCACTTCGGGTCTTGCTTTTCCAGGGCTGATTAGCGATGAAGTCAGCACACATCTTAATCCTTGGTGCATCAATGCTGGTGGCGTACGCACTGTATATCTTATCCCGGCTTCCAGCATTCCAGAGATCGATATCGAAGGCTATATCGTGTGACTCCTCCCATTTGATGTAGAAATGATTCACCACGTAGAACCCGGCAAACAGTACCACATAGAAGCCAGCTACGGCAGCCAGAACGATCATGACAATCCGTTTGCCACTCATCAGTAAGTCACCCACAATTCCATGCCAAACGCAAGGACTCTAAGCATAGGTTCGATGAATCGCGACATCTCTCTTCCTGAATTATGATTGACAGCGATTCATTGCCTCGCGCCCACTGCTTTCTTCAGAATGGCCGTCCTTTCTTAAAGCGATACTTGGGCCACGGGACCACCTCTTCGCTCTCAACGCTATTAGGATACCATTGTGCGTTGATGTACTTGAGCGGGTCTTGCGTTATACCAGCCCATGTCACACCTAGGAACACAGATAGGATCCAGTGGTCACAGTCCCACGTACCGTATAGCTTTGAGTCGGGCAGCCACAGGAGTATGAACTCGGGCTGGTAACCTTCACACTCTGCCACAAGATTGATGGCAGGAATGGCATAGTATCCCTCCTCTCCACCATGCGGGTCTTGCCCATCTGGTTTGTCGGCAGGATTCACCCAGACCTCGCCGACGGTGTGTTCGCCAAGCGGCACAAGCCTAATCTGCCCCGCTTCGCATTTCCCGGCGTCGTATGTCAGTTCTCGGCCATCTCGGAGAAAGACGACCAAGTCAGCTGGGAGTACAATGCCAGATATCATTTCTACCTCAGAATAGACTCGTTTGTTACCAACCCTATGTATTCAGCACGTCAAGCCCTCAGATTACTGGGCAATAACGACACATTGCCTTGCCTGCGCTGCACTCGTCAATGTTGCTCCCCTGCGGGTATCCGGATGATTCTCGGCATCCAGAAGATGGCGGCGAGGATGATGGTGAATGCAAGCCACTCGGCGGCGCTTACCGGCAGGAGCCTAGCGGAGGCATGATAGGCTATGGCATCTATGACCATGCCCAGGAAGAGAATGACTGAGGTGCCGATGATGACCACGAGCGCATAGCCCATTGGTATGTTGCGTGGAGAGGAGCCGGAGAGGACGGCGGTCATCAGCACGAGCAGCAGGGCGACGGCCACGGCTGCACAGAACCACGGCACCGTCATGTTGCCGAGGAAACTCCAGAGTGAAAAGGCGCGGATAACTGCGGCGATGAGAAGGGCGATTGCTGTCCCGAGGAATCCCACAAGCTCTGATATCTTCATTCGACCTGCTCCATCAAGAGAAGTTCCCTTTCCTGCCATCCTACCTGGAGGGCTGGAAGCAGTATACCGTTAGGTATTGGCAACGGCAAGGGGGAGTGAAAAGTGAAAAACGAACAGTGAGAAGGGAGAGGGAGAGAAGTCAGCAGCGAGCAGGAAGCAGGAAGAAGCGGCTGGAGGAGGTGAAAGGCGAGGATGAGAAGAGAAAGAACGTAGGGGGCAGAGGAGGGACACGCCATAGCGTGTCCGTACGGCGATGGCGACGTGCGCGGAGGAAGAGAGTCACAGGCAGGAAGAGCGTGCAGCGAAGAGAAGAACCGAAGCTGGAAGCTTCGGCCACTCTGCTGGGATCGCTGGGTGATGAGATTCGTGACAGGCTGGCAGCCTGTCCTACTTTGAGGAGGCGGTCAGCGTTTGGTGATGATGACAAGCTGGTGGGCGAGGGTTTCGGTGGGGGTTTTGAGCTCGTAGAGTACCTGGCGGATGTCGGCGCAGCCGAGTTTCGTGATAGCGGCTCTTCCTTCTTTCAGCTCTTTTTCGGCGCGGGGGCCTTTCCATGCGACGACGAGGCCGCCAGATCTCAACAGAGGCATTGCCAGGCGCGTGACTTTTGTCAGGTCTCCCAATGCGCGCGCTAAGGCTGCATCGAACTTTCCGCGATACTTCGCATCCCGCGACAATTCCTCCGCACGTCCCTGCATCGCTTCAGCGTTCTTCAGACCGATGGCTTCTGTCACCTTCTGCTGGAATCTGACCTTCTTGGCTGTTGCCTCCAGGGATGTCACGTGCCATTCAGGTCTTGCGACGGCGATGGCGAGGCCCGGCAGGCCTGCGCCGCTGCCGATGTCGATGATGCGGAGAGATTTGCCGCCGGCCAGAGCGTCAAGCTCGCCAAGGGCGGCCAGCGAATCCTCGAAATGCCTGATTCGGATGTTCTCAATGCCCCTTATGCCTGTGAGATTGTGAACCTTGTTCTCCTCTTCCATCATGCGGGCAAAGGTGTCGAAAGCCTCGCGCTCGCGCGGTTCAAGGGCGCCCAGGATGTTGCCTGTATCTGTCATGCGTTACCGCAGAAATTCACCGCGGAGAACACGGAGTTCACGGAGATGACAATATGCAGACAATTCAGAGCCACACCCGTCTTGGAGCGAGAGTGGGCACGAGTTGCGACAGGCGCAAAGATGCAAGGTTCAGGTGGAGGGCACAGGGAAGAAGATCGTCTACGGAGGCAGGGCATGAGTGTGCTCCTTACTTGAAGCCTTTGACATCGCGTTTGGTGTATTTCTCAATGGCCTTTTCGAGGTCGACGTCGGTGATGTTGGCGAGGGTGCAGAGCCAGGCGAGGACATCGGCGAATTCCTCTTCCTTGTTGGCGTGGTCGGAGCCGTGGAGGGCGGTGGCGAGCTCGCCGACCTCTTCGACAAACCACATGAAAGTGGGTGCCATGCCGCGCTCGCGGTCGCGTTTTTCATACTTTTCGGATATGAACTTCTGAAAATGGCTTATTTCCATAGGGCGCTCCAGTCTTTTGTGGGGTGTTCGGCTGGAGGGTAATCTACCCGGTCAGAGGGCAAAAGCAAGGAAGAAAGACTGAAGCCAGTCTGACGTACAGCGTACGGCGTACAGCGTTCAGGAACCTATATGGCTGCCTGGCTATAGTAGTTTGAAAAGAATTGACAAGGGTGGGGTGGGGGGCCTATCATCCGGTGCAGCGGTTTCGCGATGAGACCGTGTTTTTTTGTGTGTTATTGAAGCGGAGATATCCATGTCCGGCCCCAAGCCCAAAATAGTGGTTGAATACCGTGGAAATGTCGCCGTGGCGACGTTCACAGATGAGAAGATACTGGATGAGTCCCATATAAAAGCCATTGAGGAGTCTGTCTGCTCGCTTGTGAAGCAGGGGGACTACACGGGGCTTGTGCTGGATTTTTCGAATGTTGAGTTCCTATCGTCGGCTGTGCTGGGGATCCTGATACGGATACTGGCTGGGACGAAGAGGAAGGGGGCACACCTGAGGCTGTGCGGGATAAACGAGAAGGTATACGATATCTTCAAGATAACGCGGCTGAACAAGGTGTTTGATATCTGTCTGGACGTGCAGCAGGCGGTTGAGAGCATTCCCGTCGGATAAGCACATATTCCGACGGCCTGGAGGCACCGCGGGAAGGGATCTGACGGGGCACTGTGATTATCCTGTGGCGGTTTTGTGGCGATATTAACCTTATGACTGCGGGTAAGGCGGTAAACAGGTCGCTTGTGCTGAAGAGCAGGCTGGCAGAGATGCGGAAGGCCAGCCGGCGGATACTTGCCGAGGCGAGGGATTCGGGGTTCTCGTGTGACGACATGTTTGCGATACACCTGGCTGTTGAGGAGGCTCTGGTGAACGCGGTGAAGCACGGCAACGGGAAGGACCCGGAAAAGAAGGTGAAGGTGGAGTACTCGGCGGACCCGCAGAAGTTCGAGATAGCGGTGGAGGATGAGGGGCGGGGGTTTAGCCCGAAAGATGTGCCCGACCCGCGCGAGGAGAAGAACCTTTATAAGGCGAGCGGGCGTGGGCTGCTTTTAATGCAGTCATTTATGGATATTGTCGAATATAATACAAGCGGCAACCGGGTACATATGGTGAAGTACCGGTCGAAATAGAGTCGCCCCGTGATGCCGCGAGGGGCGTGCAGGGAAGCATGTGATGCTGAAATGGATTCTGGGCGCTGCGGCGCTAGTGTCATCTCTTGTGCTTGGCGGGTGCGCCGCTGAGCAGTATGCAACTCCCACGATAATCTCATATCCTAAACCTGTGGAGATACCGGTCTATCGTGCGCCAGCGCCAACGGTGGTGACAGCGGCAGCTTCGGTGCCGGGGGAATGGATACCGCCGCAATCGCTGGAACAGAAGAGCAGGTGGCAGGGGATAATCATTCACCATGCGGCGCTGGCATCGGGGAATGCAGCGACGATAGACAGGCTGCACAAGCAGCGGGGATGGGAGGGGCTTGGCTATGATTTTGTGATAAGTAACGGCAAGGGCGGGCCGGATGGTGCGGTGGAGGTGGGCTGGAGGTGGAGGCAGCAGCGGGAGGGAGCGCATTGCCGTGTAACGGGGGATTACAGCAATTTCTGGAACGAGCACACGATAGGCATATGTCTGATAGGGAATTTCGAGTATACGAAGCCGACGGATGCGCAGTATGAATCGCTGGCGAGGCTGGTGAAGTTCCTGCAGGTCAGGTATGGTATTCCGACATCGAAGATAAAGGGGCACGGCGATGTTGATGCGACGCGGTGTCCGGGGCGGTATTTCTCGATGTGGAAGCTGAAGACGATGCTGAAGTGAGCTATCAGCCGTCAGCCGCCAGCGAAGAGCGGAACGGGCGGGGTTAGCGGCAGAGGGCGAGCAATGCGGAGAGGGTGATAGGGCTGAGGAGGGTGGTCCAGAAGATGGCCTGAGAGGCGAGGGCTTCATCACGTTTGTATTCAGCGGCGACGATATAGACATTGACGGCCATGGGCATTCCTGCAATGACGATAATCATGGCTGCCAGGGGCGAGCGGAGGTCGAAGCCGAAGATGGGGAGCATCAGGGCGGTGAGGAGCGGGCTTATCGCAAGTCTCATCGTTGAAATCGCGGCCAGCGGGATGGGGTCGCTCTTGGTGAGGCTGCGCGAAAGCTGAGCGCCGAGGGTGATGAGGGCAATGGAGACGAGGCCATCGGAGAGGAACTCGAGGGGCTTGCCTATCTGGGGGATGGGCTCGATGCGGAAATATCGCAAGATAATGGCTGCGAGGAGGGCGTAGACGACGGGGACGCGGGCAAAGCCTTTGAGGATCTTGAGGGTGTGGTGTTTGCGGCGCTCGAAGAGCCAGATGCCGAAGGTGAAGTTGGCGAGGTTCTGTGTGGCGATGATGACGGCGAGCGGGCCGAGGAGCTCGGGACTATCGGGGAAGGCGAAGATGACAAGGGGGATGCCATAATTGCCGCAGTTGTTGAAGATGCTGCCCATGGCCAGGACTGTGCGCGAGGGGCGGAGACGCGGGTGAGAGAAGGCGAGTATCGCGAGGACAAAGAGGATGGTCATCTGGACGAGAGTGAAGATGCCGACATCGAGCATCGAGGAGCCGGAGATGTCGGCGTGGAGGAGCTTGACAAAGAGGAGGGCGGGGACGAAGACGTAGAAGTTGAGCTTGGACAGGGTGTCGAGGTCGAGGCGGAACCTGCGGTCCATCACAAAGCCGACGGCGATGATGAAGAAGATCGGCAGGATGATGTCGGTAATGATGCGGAGGAATTCGGTCATGCTGCGCCTCCGGTGATGAGCCTGAGGCGGTCGAAGAAGGCGCGTTTCTCCGGGGTGTTGATGGCCCAGTTGACAGGAACGGTTTGGAAGCCGGAGAGGTAATCGAAGGTTTTTTCGCGGGTGCGGAGCTTCCAGTTGCATGAACGGTCGCTGTAGTCACAGCCGTAGCCCTGTGCATAGAGGCCCCAGGAGGCGTATTCCTCAATGGCGGCCTCGAGGTTGTCGAGTATGGTGCCGTCTTCGTTGATGAGGATGGGTCGGGGTCGGGCCTTGTACTCATCGGAAGCGCGAATGCAGTGAAGCTTGTCACGGAGCTCGTCGGGCGTGCAGCCGTTGCCGTGGGGCATTGTGAAGTCCTCGGAGGCGAGCCAGTTGCCGACGGAGATGTCACGTCCGCCGCCGGTGCTTGCTCCGCAGAGGAGGCGGCGGTTGTTAACCGTGACAGATTTGGCACAATCGATGAGGCGATGAATGCCATCGGGGGCGAAGATGGGGCGTTTGAAGCGGGTGCCGGCTTCATTGGCGATGTCGACGATGATGTTGCGGCAGCCGGTCTTGAGGAGCCACTCGGTGGTGCGTGCGGTGATGTCGAGGATGACGTTGTCGCCGGGAATGCGCTGGACCTGTTTGACATAGAAGTAGTTGACGATGACGACCATGCCGCAGTCGTCGGCTGCCTTGATGATGCGGAGGAGACGCTCGAAATACGCGGGCTTGAAGGAACCATCGGGCGCGAATGCGGAGTTGAGGTAGGAGTTATAGACGAAAGGCGTGTATATCGAGCCTCCGCCCTGGAGGCCGACAGTGACGGCGAGAAGGCCGCACTTGCGATAGTCTGCCAGATGGCGGCAGAAGTCGTCGGTGTTGCGGTCGGGGTCCCAGACGCCGGTGTCGGGGTAGCGCCAAAGAGGCTGGGTCTCGGGGTTCTCGTCGTCGAAGATGGCCTGGACCATTCGGGAATTGAAGAGGAGGCCTTCGATGGGCCGGCCCTTGTACGAAAGGCCTTCATAGGCCGGGCGGCCATTAATGAGGAATTTCGTGCCGTCTAGGGAAATGGATGTTTTCATTGGGCATCACTATCTGAGGGACGTATGTCGGCGAAGCATGTCGGGGCATGCTCCTTGAGTATCGCGAGCATCTTTGCACAGGCTGCACGGATCTCCCACTGGGCCTTTGGTGAGAGGCGGAGGTGGAAGATGTGGCGCCATTCGCGGAAATTGGCAGTGACGACTATCTCGCTGGTGCAGGCATTGGGCAGGACGAAGCGGGCATCCTCCTTCTTGAGGCCGCGCCGCCGCCACTTGTCATACATCTGTTGTATTGCGGTCATATCACGATGGAAATCCTCAACATGCCCGGGCGAAATGGTCTCCGGCAGGACGTAGGTGAAGGAATCTTCGGAAACATAGCGCTGGGACTGCTGCGAAACACTCATCATGCGGTGACGGACGAGCTGGTGGGTCATCGCGCGCGAGCAGTTCTTTATGCGGAAGGTGGCGCAGGCGTGTTCAAGGGGGGATTCGTGTCCCATCTTGAGCAGGCGGGCGATGAAATCCTTTTCGGAGGTGTCGTCCATCTTGTCGAAAGAGACATAACAGGTGCGGCCGGCCTCTTCGATGACCTTCTCGGGATCTGGCGTGATTGCGATGAGCTCGACTTCGACGGGGCCCGCTTGCGATGGCTCACTCATGTTCACTCTCCTATTTCCGAAGGGTCAAGTTTGCCCATGGCGGCGAGGGCTATCCTGACGTTGCCGAAGGGTGCGGAGACGGCGAAGCCCGCGACATGTTCTGCGACAGCGTCCATCATTTCCCTTGCTAGCTCAACGCCGATGGCGCGGGATTCCTGTTTCGTGCGGCCCTTGCTCATTCGCTCGAGTATGGGCGGGGGCACAACAACGCCGGGGACCTCGTTGGCCATGAATTCGGCGTTCTTGTAGCTTGTGAAGGGCCAGATGCCGGCAATGACGGGTATTCTGAATGGCTCTATCTGCCGGAGAAAGTCGAGGAGCATCTCAGGGTCAAAAACCGGCTGGGTGATGGCGTATTCGGCGCCGGCAGCGACCTTCTGTTCGAATCGGGCAAGCTCGCGTTTGATATCCGCAGCCACCGGATTGGCACCGACGCCTATCGTGATCGCTGTCGGGGGGGAGAAGGTATTGCCGGAGATATCGAGGCCACGGTTGAGGTCAGCGGTTATGCGCGTCATGCCGATGGCGTCGATATCGAAGACGCCGGTCGCATCCGGGTTCTCGCCGAGCTTGGGCGGGTCGCCGGTGATGATGAGGACATTGGCCAGACCAATGGAGGATGCACCGAGCATATCACTCTGCATGGAGATGAGGTTACGGTCGCGGCAGCAGAAGTGGAGTATGGGCTCGACGCAGGCTTCCTGTTGTATCCTGATGGCAGTGATGAGGGCTGAGAGGCGCGACGTTGCACGCGGGCCGTCGGGTATGTTGATGCAGTCAACGCCGAGCGAGGAACAGAATTTGGCTTTTTCTATTGTGGCCCGAAGGTCGGTTCCCCGCGGCGGCGATATCTCGATGGACGAGACTTTCATGCCTGCGGCGAGTTTGAGGCCGAGGGAGGACTTTTCCGCGAGCGGCTTCGGCGGAAGCAGCTCGGAGACAGTGACATGTTCTCTGAAATGCGCATGAGGCCGGCTTACCGCAGCACCAGCCTTATCGATAGCGCGGACGGCGCGGGCGATCTCCTTGATATGAGCGGGTGTGGTGCCGCAGCAGCCGGCGATGATGCGGGCACCCAGCTCATAGAATCGCTTTGCGTATTCGGCCATGTACTCGGGCGTGCACATATAGAGCGTGCGGTTGTCAACGCTGCGCGGCAGGCCTGCGTTGGGCGCCACGGACAGAGGCTTATCCGTAAGCTTGCGGACAATATCGAGGGTGTCGAGCATATTGGAGGGGCCGACCGAGCAATTGAGGCCCACGGCTGTGACGCCGGGCTCGGCAGTGATTCGAGGGATAGCCGCAGATACATGTTCACCGTAGATGGTTTCATGGGTCTCGCTCACTGTGAGCTGAGCGATGATGGGCGCGCGGGCAACTTCGCAGACCGCGCGAATCGCCGTCAGCAGTTCATCCGTATTGGAGAATGTCTCGAGTATGAAGAGGTCGACACCTGCCGAGGCGAGTGCTGAGGCCTGTCGCCTGAAGGCTGCGGAAGCCTGCTCGGAGCTGATAAGAGAGTAATCGCGGAGCTCAACGCCGAGGGGACCTATTGAACCTGCGACAAAGGCGGTATCAGAGGCGGATTCGCGGGCCAGTGCAGCTGCGGCGGAATTGATCTTCTCGACCTGGTCGGCCAGGCCGAAGCGGGCCAGCTTGAACTCGTTGGCCCCGAAGGTATTAGTCTCGACGAAATCCGCTCCGGCATCGACGTAACCCCTGTGTATCCTCTTGACGAGCGAGGGATTCGAAACGGAGAGCTCGTCGAAGCAGGCATTGAGGAAAGCCCCAGACTGGTAGAGCATGGTGCCCATCGCGCCATCGCCGATGATGACACGAGAAGCGAGCAACTGTTCGAATGTGCGCTCCGGCATAACAGATATTCCCTTATCGCTGCGGTTATGAGTATAGCGGGGAAGGGTAAGTTGGCAACCAAAAAGGCGCGCTATCGGAGGGCGGAGCGTTTGTCGTCGGGGCTGAGGGATTCGTTGAGCGAGCCCGATACGAAACCGCGCAGGTCGAGGCTTATGAACTTGAAGCCGAGGGAGCGGAGTTTCTCGACGATCTGTGAGCGAACAGGCTCAGCGGCAAGCTTTTGTATCTGGCCTGCGGGCACTTCAATGCGGGCGATATCGCCATGGTGGCGGACGCGGAATTCGACGAAGCCGAGAGAGCGGAGGAAATCTTCGGCGGCCTCGACCTGTGCGAGCTTCTCAGCGGTGATAAGCTCGCCATAGCTGATACGGCTGGCCAGGCACGGGCTGGCGGGGATATCGGCGGTCGGAAGGGCCGATTTGCGCGAAAGTTCGCGTATCTCGATCTTCGTCAGGCCGGCTTCCATCAATGGGGCGCGAATGCCGAAGACAGCGGCTGCACGGTTGCCGGGGCGGAAGTCGTCTTTGTCGTCGAGGTTCGCTCCGCAGATGACGCTTTGCATCCCAGCCTTCTTCGCGACATCAAGCAGGAGCTGGTACAGGTGACTCTTGCAGTGGAAACAGCGGTCGGCCTTGTTGGCGGAATAAGCCGGGTCGGACATCTCATCGACCTGAACCTCACGCACCTCGGCACCCATTGCCCGGGCATTATCGATGGCCTGCTCGTATTGCGAATGAGCAAGAGAAGCACTTATGCCGATGCAGGCGAGAACGTTGACGGGGCCAAGGGTATCGACGGCAGCCTTGAGGAGAAAGGTGCTATCCACGCCGCCGGAATAGGCCACGACCACCTTGCCGAGTGAAGAGAGGATGCTCTTGAGGGAATTGTACTTGTGTTCGATGTTCACAAAGCCGATGGTGGGATTTGAACCCACAACCCCGGCTTTACGAAAGCCGTGCTCTACCGTTGAGCTACATCGGCGGTCAAACCGTATATAATAGCGGGAATACCGGTTTCTGTAAAGCAAAAGTTTGCGCGGGACGAGCTACGAGGAATAAGTTGACGCGGTCTGTGCGTCCTGATAGAAAAGCGTGCGACCGGGTCTGGTTTTTGAAGGAATGACGCGATGAAGAAGGCTTTACTGACGTGGGGCGGATGGGCCGGGCATGAGCCCGAAAAGTGCATGGCGATCGTGGAGGCGATGCTGCGCGAGGAGGGTTTCGAGACTGAGATGCATACGGCGCTGGACTGTTATCTTGACGCGGAGAAGATGGCGGCGCTATCCCTTATCGTTCCATGCTGGACGATGTCACAGATAACCAAGGAGCAGGAGAAGGGGCTACTTTCCGCCGTCAGAGGCGGGGTCGGTATAGCCGGCTGGCATGGGGGGCTGTGCGACTCCTTCCGGATGAACACCGAATACCAGTTCATGACCGGTGGACAGTGGGTGGTGCACCCGGGCGGCGTGGTGGACTATGATGTGCATATCAGCAAGCCTCTGGATCCAGTGGTGGCGGGGCTGAAGGATTTCCACATGCACTCGGAGCAGTACTACATGCATGCGGACCCTTCGAATGAGGTACTGGCAACGACGACTTTCAGCGGCGGGTACGGAGGCGTCGAATGGATAAAGGGAGTCGTGATGCCGCAGGTGTGGAAGCGAAGATATGGTAAAGGAAGGGTGTTCTATAGCGCCCTAGGTCACGTAGCAGCGGACTGGGAGGTGCCGGAGGTGAAGGAGATATTCAAGCGTGGCATGTTGTGGGCGGCGAAGGAGTCGTGAGTCGACAGTCGTCAGTCGAGAGTAGAAGAAGAAAAGAAGGAAGTGAAAATGGCAGATGCAAGGGTCAAGATAGGTGTGATAGGTTGTGGGGCGATATGCGGGATATATCTGCAGAATCTGACGAAGTCACGGTATACAGAGGTTGTGGCGTGTGCGGACCTGCTGCCGGAGAGGGCACAGGTGGCTGCACAGAAGTATGGGGTTGCCAGGGCATGCACGGTCAGGGAGCTTCTAGATGACCCGGAGATAGAGATAGTTGTCAACCTGACGATACCGAAGGCCCATGCTGATATTGCATTCCAGGCGGTAGAGGCGGGCAAGAGCATATACAACGAGAAACCTATCACCATCACGCGCGAAGATGGCAAGCGGCTCCTGAGGGAGGCGAAGGCCAAGAGGCTGCTGGTCGGTGGTGCGCCCGATACGTTCCTTGGCGCGGGCCTGCAGACCTGTCGCAAGCTGATAGATGACGGTATGATAGGAAAGCCGATTGCGGCTACGGCATTCATGCTTTGTCACGGGCACGAGAGCTGGCATCCGGACCCGGTTTTCTACTATAAGGCCGGCGGAGGGCCGATGTTCGATATGGGGCCATATTACGTGACTGCGCTCGTTCATCTCGTGGGGCCGGTGAAGAGGGTCGCGGGCATGACGGGCAGGGCGTTTGATGAGAGGATGATCACAAGCGAGCCGAAGAAAGGGACTATTGTGACAGTCGATGTGCCGACGCATGTAGCCGGGCTGATGGAGTTTGATAATGGCGCTATCGGCACGGTAATTCAGAGCTTTGACGTGTGGGCGCACAATCTGCCTCGTATAGAGATATACGGCACAGAAGGCAGCCTGAGCGTGCCGGATCCCAACACATTCGGCGGAATCGTGAAAGTCAGGCTGGGGGCGAGCAAGGAATGGGTGGAGAAGCCGCTCACACATGGCAATGCCCAGAACTCGCGCGGCATAGGGATAGCTGATATGGCACTTTCGCTGTGTAAGCGAAGGCGCAAGTACCGCGCCAGCGGGGAACTCTGTTATCATGTGCTTGATGTGATGCAGGGCTTCTACGACGCCGCTGAGAAGGGCAGGAGTGTTCCGATCAAAAGCAAGTGCCCTAAGCCCCTGCCGCTGCCAGCCGGGCTGGCGGATGGGGAGCTGGACTAGGCGGACCATATGTCAAATGCAAATGGGAGGACCGCTTGTGGCAGTCCTCCCATTATTGACGCTGCGGCTATTCCTTCGGACAACTAGGGTAACGGACCGATATACTAAGCCGCATTATCTCAACTTTGTCACGGAGCGTGTTGCAGACCGGCGGCGCCTGCGTGACAGGTACTATCAAGTTGCGGTAGCATAACAGAATTGGGAGGGGCCGTTCAATCGGGGCGAAGCTGGTTTAGTGATAGGGGGAAACCTGAGGAGTTCCACGGACCAGGCAACTCCTGCTGGCGTTATCATCTAAAACGGACTCCGGGGACTATTGGACCAGAGCAGTCCTAGTATCCCCAGAGCCAGTCGTCAGCGAAGATGGCCAGATCTCGCCCGTCCAGGTTATCGATGCCGTCGAGGTTGGCATTGGCGCAGGCGCCGGGTACGCTGCAATCCGCGCCCCAGTAAGCGGCGAACATTGCGAAATCCACGAAGTTGACATAGGTATCGCCATTGATGTCGCTCCTGGCCAGCGGAGGCATGGAGCCCAGCTCGGCACCGGTCATCTTATAGGGGACGATGCAGTCGACAGTCTTGCCGCTGCCGTCGAGGCCGTGATTATGATACCAGAGGTCCCAGATGACATTGCCCCAGGCTTTGAGCTTTGCGAAGAAGGGGTCGGTCTGGATTACATAGGCATTGGCCTGGCCAGAGGGCGTAGGACTCGATAGCGTGCCGCCCGTGCCATTTATCTCATCGCGGAGGAATTCGACGTACTCGCGGCTGGTGCCCTGATAATAGAGCGATATGACGATGCGGGCCATATCAGAGCCGACGTTGAGTGTGACCTCGTCGTAGCCGCCGGCATATTCAGCAGCCGTGAAGTAATTCGGGTCGGAGTGGCCGTGCCATACGGGCTCGCTGATGCGCTGCGGAGCAGAGGCGATATCAAATCCCTTGGGCGGGATCCTGTTATCTTTGTGTCTGCCTGTGGCAAGGACAAAGTGGAAGGTATGCTCCTCGCCGGTGAGCGCACTTTCGGGATGAACCTCATACACCAGCTCATCGACATAAGCCTCTCCAAACCCAAGTGCTGGCGATGAGGCTGAACCGGGCAGACCTCTCAGAGTGCCTACGGTGTAATCATAGGGGTTGACCTCGTATCGCAGCTTGCCGCGGGCGTAGCACTTGACGTTTGCGAACATTCGCCTGCCCTCCGGGAAGCCGGAGATGAGTTTGTGCGGAGTATTATTCTGTATCCTAAACGAGAGCTGACCGGATGTAGAATCGTAAGTAAGGTTCTTTATTGTGGCTGCAATCTTGAGTTGATCTTTGGCTCTGTCAGAGCCGGCCTTGAGGGCTGCGCCATTTGTGGCGGGCGTCTGGCCTGCGGCGAGGTCGAGGGTCAATACAGCCGGGCCCTGGTTGAGGAGGGCGGCGTTCACCGGATCGTAGACCGGCCCGGCCGAGTCAAGGCTGGCAAGTATGTACGATATCCACGCGTTTCCACCGGTCATATCGTGGTGAGGCAGGCCGGAATGCGGGTGCTCCGTGCTTTCGTCCGGGCGCAGAGGGACTCCGGCTTTGTTGCAGCCATAGCCGCGCACATCCTTCATGTGACAATCCTGGCACTTTGCGACGTATGTGATATTCGTGAGTGCCTGGAACTCCGGATTTGTAGCAGCACCACCTCTGCCGTATGCCGAGAGCATGTATTCGGAGAATGTCCGCTCGACATGGAAGTACCGGCCGGCGGAATACTGTTCGCTGATAAGAGCAGTGCCGCCTGACTGGTCAGGAAGGCCTGAAAGGCCGAGATTCGCAAGCGCCGGATTGGAGACGTCGTGGCACGTGCCGCACATATACTTGCTCTTGTGATAGCGGCTGTAGAGCTGCGGGTGCTTGGCTTTGGCATCCGCAAAGCTTGCCCTTTTCTCGCCGGTGCTGCTAACAAAATACTGGCCGCTGGTATTCTCGGTATAGGTGGGATAGACAGGCATGAAGAACTTGTCATAGAATGCCTGACCGCCGAACATTTTTATAGCGGCGGAGAGGGACTTGTCTGCGGTATATGTCTTGAGGGCCTCGGTCTGAGAGAGTGTGCCGCTTCCGGGGCCCGTATTGCCGGCCTCATCCCAGTATGTGGACCACTGGTTGCCCTCGCGCGCGCCGGAGTAGGTGGTCTCGAAGAAGGGGTCGTACAACTGATGGCAGAAGTCACAGTGTATGCCGTCGAAGTCGCTCGCGGTCATAAGGGACGCATTTGGAGGGTCGGAACGGCCGCCCAGCCATCCTTCAGGGAAATGGCATCTCTCGCAGAGGTCGCCGGCGTTCGGATTGCCAAGTGCCCAGATCGAATCCTGTGCGGCAACTGCGAAGCACGCCCAGAAGATGGGGTCCCGCGCGGCCTGCGCCATCATCGAGCCTTTCCAGTTAAAGCCGGGCTCGACGGCATGGTCGTAATCGGCATGGCAGTTCAGACATCGGTTAGGGGCCTCGAGGTTTACCCCCTGGGCCGGCTGTGTGCCAGGCATCCTGACCAAAGGGTCGCTCGCAACCGTCAGAGCCACCCATGCATATGCTGAACACGCGGCAAATAGAAGGGCGAATATGACTGCAGCTTTGGACCTCATACAGGCAATCCTTTCCGCGCCATAAACCTGGCGGCGAGAAACATCTCGTTCCAGGGTCCGAATTGTCCCCAGTTATCCGGGTACTATTATAGCGGATGTGATGGTCTCAGGGAAAGGGGAAATGGCCGAAAATGCGTGCAGAAGAGCGTTCCGGCCGCCAGATGCGCCTGAATATCTGTTCCCTGGCCGCAGAAGGCATTGCGGGCCAGTTCAGGTTCCACTGGTTATGACACCTTTTTTCAGGATTATGTTGGCGTAAAGAGCGGTCTCACCGGTGGCGACGATGGCATACGCCCCGCGGGCGCGCTGGTAGAAGGCAAATCGCTCGACATATTCAAAGTCATGAAATTTTTCGCCACTGAGCTTCAGTATCTGGCGGAATTCGTCCCAGATGACGGGCTCATATGTATCGCCTGAGGCGACCTGCATCACAGCGGTGGGTCTTGGGACATAAGTATCGAGCGGGAAGAGCTGCAGTATTGCCTGGAGCAGAGCCGGGACGCTGTGGCCATCGGCGCGGATGAGCCGCTGTGCATTGCTGGCGGCGGGGAAATTGCCATCAGCGAGCACAATCTCATCAGCGTGGCCCATCTCCATGAGGACCTTGAGCAGTTCGGGGGATATGATCGACGAGATTCCCTTGAGCATAAGGCGTTCTCCTATTGTGGTTGCAGGATCCGGCACGCGCGGCAGAATAGCCGTATAGCGCCATTAAACACGGTTTTTCGCACGAATCAACGCCAATTTTGCTTGCAAACAGGCGGCTGCATATGTACAATCCCCCCTCTCGCCTGTCAAGGCGATGGGTCGGTGCCCGAGTGGCTAAAGGGAACGGGCTGTAAACCCGTTGGCGCGAGCCTACGGTGGTTCGAATCCACCCCGGCCCATTCAGTTTTCTCCCATATTCCCCCGCACGTCCGGTATTCATACACCCTGCAAGTATGGCACGCCATCAGGTGGCTGGAGCAGCCTGTCAAAGGCCGGAAGTGCTTCAGGTTGCCCTGTTCTCTACCGATAATAGGTATGCAAGGTCTCGGCTGCGCAGGGAGTGCACCGATGCTCATTGGAGTGATTGAAGTTCCGGGCAGACACATGGCAGAAGTGACCGCAACAGACATACAGACACGACTGATCGACCTGACCAGCAGGTCGCTGGAGCGATTCTGCGAGAAGACGACCCAGGCGTACGGAACAGCCGTGGAGTGCGCTTTTGAAAACGCCGCGGTGCAGAAAGCCAGTTGGCTCCAGAAACAGCTGCGCGAGCTTGCAGCGATCAGCACTATCGACTCAAAGGGGGTCATACCGGGGCAGTTCAAACTGACGTTCGACAGAAAAGGCCTCTTCTCCCTGGCGGGGTTGATCCTGATGCTGCCAGAGCGGCAAGTTGCAGCCATGATCAATCGCGGCGAGCTAAGGGATTCGCGTGATTCAGCGGGTGCAATAACAGAAGCAGCCAGCCTCATTGCGCAGACATTTGAGGAAGAGGTGGATGAAGTGATGGGGAACGAAGGCAAATTCGCCCGAGTGAATACGGCGATCTGCGATCCTCAGACCGAGGGCCAGAAGGAACTCGGAATGGATCCGAATGAGGAGGCTTTCTGCATTCGTCACTCGATGATCATCAGCTCACACGGGCCATTCACGACGATGGTAGTGTTCCCTATATCTATGCTGAACAAGGAAGACATTCCTGCTGAGGCCGCTGCTGAAGATGTGAGTAACGAAGAAGTCGCCAGCGAGTCGACTGATACTTCCCCTGAGACAGCGAACGAGGAAGGCCCCACTGCGGCTGAAGCAGAGGTTGCGACTGAGCCGGCTGAAGAGACCGGGGCCAAACCGGCGGCTGAGGAAACTTTTGAGCCAATAGCCACAGTGGCTCCTGAGGATGCGCGATATGCCGCGGATATCATGCAGAGAAGGATGCTGTGGGTAGGAGAAGAGGATACTGTCGGAAGCGTGCTTAAGCAAATGGCTACGGCTGGTATTGGATACGCGCTTGTAGGCAGCAACGGTAAGCCGAGCGGCATTCTGTCGGGGCACGACCTTGCTGCTGCAGTGAGCCCGTATCTCAAGCCTGTTCTCTCGCAATGGCGAAGGCCGCAGGACGACGCTACTCTTGACGTCAAAGTCAAGTGGGTGATGAGCAGCCCGGTACAGACTGTCGGACCGGATGTGACCATCGAATCAGTTGCCGCCGTGATAGTCGGCTCTGAAATAGGGTGTGTGCCAGTAGTCGGAAGCGATGGTAACGTTGAGGGGATAATAACGAGGAACGGTTTGCTGCGTCTGTTGCAGGACAGGAGAAGCTCAGGCTCTTCGGGTCAGAGCAAGAACTGAGCAGCGCACATCTCACATCACATTCCATGATTTTCAGCGTAGGGTGTATGTCCATCTGCTATAATGCCTGGCGTTCAGGCAGATGGACGATCAATGCTGAGAGTCACTGACATTTCATTGCCAGTTGGTCACAAGCCGGAAGAGCTTGGCGAAGCTGTTGCAGCCATTCTGGGTGTGCCGGAGCACGAGATACGCAGCTATGAGATACATCGCAAGGCCGTGGATGCACGCAAACGGGGGCACGTCCTGCTTGTCTATTCTGTGGACGTCGATTCACGGCGCCAGGCAGCGATACTTGAACGCCTGGGCAGAAAGGCCAGTATTTCCCTGAAGCCTGACGAGGGTTATCACCTGCCGAGGCGACCTGCAGAGGATAATGGCGAGCGACCGGTTGTTGTCGGAGCCGGGCCATGCGGGCTTCTGGCGGGGCTTATACTGGCACAGGTGGGACTGCGGCCGATAGTACTTGACAGAGGCAAGAATGCCAAGGACCGGGCAAGGGATGTCAACGAGTTCTGGAAGACGGGGCGGCTGGATGCGGAATCGAATGTGCAATTCGGCGAAGGCGGCGCGGGTACGTTCTCGGATGGCAAACTGACGACGCAGATAAAAGATGCAGCGGGAAGATGCCGGAAGGTCATCAATGAGCTTATTGCGGCTGGGGCGCCGGAGGAGATCGCGTTCTGGTATCGGCCGCACATCGGGACTGACAGGCTAATCAAGGTCGTGGGTAATATTAAGCGGCAGATAGAATCGCTCGGCGGCGAAGTGAGGATGCGAAGCAGGGTGAGCGACATCGTTATCAGGGATGAGGCTGTGGAGGGTGTGGAGCTGGCGGGCGGTGAGCGCGTCGAGGCGCGGCAGGTGATACTTGCGATAGGGCACAGCGCGCGGGATACGTTCGAGATGCTGCGGGCGAGGGGTGTGGCGATGGCGCAGAAGGCGTTCTCGATAGGCCTTCGCGTGGAGCATCCACAGTCGATGATAGATAAGAGCCAGTTCGGCGAGTTTGCGGGCAATCGGGAGCTTGGGGCGGCGGATTATAAGCTCGTGCATCATTGCGGGAATGGGCGGACGGTGTATTCGTTCTGCATGTGTCCGGGGGGAGAGGTGATAGCGGCGAGCAGTGAAGAGGGCGGGGTGGTGACAAATGGGATGAGCGTGTATGCCAGGAACAAGCCAAATGGGAATGCGGCGATGCTGGTCGGGGTGCGGCCGGAGGATTTTGGCGGTGAAGACGTGCTGGCGGGCGTGGAATTTCAGAGGAAATGGGAGCGGCTGGCATTTGAGGTTGGGGGGAGGAACTACTTTGCGCCTGTGCAGCGGATGGAGGATTTTGTTGCGGGGAGGGCGTCGGTGAAGCTTGGCGAGGTTGCGGCGAGTTACAGGCCGGGGGTTGTTCCGGAGGATGTCGGGAGGTGTCTGCCGGGGTATGTGACGGAGGCGCTGAGGGAGGCGGCGGGAGAATTCGACAGAAAGCTGAAGGGGTTTGCGATGGCCGATGCGGTGGTGACGGGTGTGGAGACGAGGAGCTCGTCGCCGGTGAGGATATTGCGGGGGGAGGACTATCAGAGCGTGAATGTGAAGGGGCTGTACCCGGCTGGCGAGGGGGCAGGGTATTCGGGCGGGATAATGTCATCGGCTGTGGATGGGATAAAAGTGGCTGAGGCGGTTGCGCAAACGGCTGGGAAAATGTCGCAGTGAAGCAGAATGGATGGCCAAAATGGCCGGGGCAGAGCCCAACCGTCAGCCATAAGCCATGAGCTATCAGCCACTTAGGCAAAACAAGAGGCGGGTGCTGGACAGTCAAATCCTATTTACGATTCAGGAAGTACTATTTCCATAATATCCGCAGGGTGGGAGACAGAAAAGGGGTGCGGGGAAGGCTGCGGGCATGTAGAATGGGGTGGCAGAGCGAACGGACGAATGGCAAAGTCTTGAGAGGTGCTGAAGATATGCGAGTCAGGACGACGATTCTCTGTGCAATCGCAGCTGGTTTCCTGTTTGCGAATGTGTCATGTATCGGGGTGCGGCGGGTGGAGTTCGGGAAGGAAGGGGCCAAGAAGGTAGTTGTGACGGGGGCGAGGCTGCCTGTGCCACTGCCTGTGATACCGGAGAGGCTTTTCCGTGTGAAGGAATACGGGGCGGTGGGGGATGGGATAGCGGATGACACGGCTGCGATACAGAGGGCGATCGAGGACGCGAATTCGCTGGGCGGCGGAGTGGTGGTCCTTTCAGGCGGGGTGTTCCTGAGCGGGCCGATACGGCTGGCCAATCGGATATGTCTGCAGATAGACGGCGATGCGGTGCTCAAGATGCTGCCCTATGAGCGGTATATGGCGGCGGCCTGGGCCGAGGGCAGGTATGAGCCGCTCATACTCGGCGGCAATGTCCACGATGTTGCAATCAGGGGGGCGGGAGTGATCGAAGGGCAGGGGCAGCCATGGTGGGATGAATTCAGGGCCGGCGGGCTCAGGACAACCAAGCGACCGATAGAGGCGCTATTCTATAACTCGCAGCGCGTGCTCATCCAGGGCGTGCTGTTCCAGAATGCGCCGAATGTGCATCTCTCGATAGGCAGCTGCGATGATGTCACGATAGATGGGGTGCGGGTGGAGACGGAGCCGGGCACGCCGAATACGGATGCGTTCAATGTGCGCGGGCATAACATACTAGTGCAGAACTGTGTGATATCGTGCGGGGATGACAATATCGCGCTATCGGGGCCGAGCGAGGGCATCACGATAAGGAACTGCAGGTTTCTTCGGGGGCACGGCGTGTCGATAGGAAGCTACACGCGGAACGGGCTGGCGAATATGCTGGTCGAGAACTGCACGTTCAACAGGACGGAGTCGGCACTACGGGGCAAGAGCGACCGCGGGCGTGGGGGCGTTGTGGAGAATCTCCATTACAGGAATATCGGCATAACCGGCGTAAAGCGGCCCATCTATTTCACCAGCAACTACACGCGGAAGATGAAAGGCCCGAACGAAGAGATATTCGAGCCTTTCACCGGGCTTACTCCGGTGTGGAGGAATGTGACATTTGAGAATGTGACGGCAATAGTGCCGGGAAAGTATCCGGCTGGGACGCTGTGGGGGCTGCCGGAGGCGCCGATAGAGAACTTCACGTTCAGGAACGTGAATATAACGGCATACAGGGGGTTTGAGGTTTACTATGCCAAGGGCATCATGTTCGAAAAGGATTGCCGGGTCGTGCCTGCTTCTGGCGAGAGGGTGATCGAGTATCAGGCTGATGTCAGCTATTACGGGCGATGATGCGGCAAAGAGGTGAGGGAACGTGGCGAAGGGAAGATTGGGTGTTGGTCTGGCCTCTGGTGGGTGAGGATAGTGGCTGTGTCTATACCGCGCTAACTATGGCGCACAGCGAAGCACGCGTGAAGACATGACCGATTGGGTATCATTCCGGGTCAAAGGCCGGTGGTTGCGGGTCCGGCTGGGGGAAAATATAGGGGTGCCAAGGAGTCAAAACCGGGGTTTTTAGGGCGATTTCGGCGCTTCGGGGCGGCACAGGTCGATATTATCGGCGTCGGTCTTGCGTCGTGCGGTCTGATTGGGTAGAATTCGCGTTAGTGTTCGGGACGATGGGTGCGGCTATCCTTGCACCTTAACTCGGAGCTACATACTATCTGCAGCGTCGGTTCTTAGAGGGCGTGTCTGCGTGAATCCCAGTTGCTTTTTTCGAGCGTACGAACTGCGCTCTGTGTGCAGATTGGCTGCGCCGGTGTGTGCCGGGCAGTGGTATATAAACATTCTTGGGAGACATTCATATGTCATCACACTTGCTCATCAGGTCGCTGGCGGCAATCCTGCTGGTTGCTGGCAGTGCGTCAGCAGCAACAGTCACATGGCTAGGGACGACCAGCAATGACTGGGCGACGGGCGCGAACTGGGATGTCGGTTATGCGCCAGGGTATAGTACAGCTGATACTGCTAGTATTCCAGCAGTGACCAGCCCGGCCTTCACTCCGGTGGTGACCGGGGTACAGCCCAGCGGCAGCGGCTCTATAACTACTACTACCATAGGCAGTGGGGCATCACTCCAGATCAGCGGCACGCTGAACACAACTCAGCTTACAATATCGGCTTCCGGTTCCACGGGCGGCAGTCTGACCGTCGATGCGGGGGCGACCGCGAATTTCCAGGGGACGAGCAGTCTTTCGCACTACTGGAATGCCGGGACCGCGACAATCCGCGGAATAGCAACGGAGAACAGGAATCTTTACTTCGGGAATGGCGGCAGCTCGACCGCATCGAGGACGATGACTGTCAGCCTGCTCAACGGCGGCAGGCTTAGCACCGGTAACCAGTGCGCGTTTACGCTGGGAAACGGATCCTACAATACCGGTGTCTTCAACATATGGGGCGCGGACGGCTCCGCGACTGGCAGCCTCTGGAGCAATGGCAATAGCGCGCCGCGCCTGAATTACAACGGCGGGTCGAGCTATATCAGCCTCAAGGATGGCGGCCGCATCGAATACAACACTGGCCATGATTCGACGTTCCAGACAGCCATAACCAATAATGTTATCAGGTCCGGCGATATCCGTCAGATAATAGTGAAAGACTACGTGCCGGGCAGCACGACGCGATATCGGATAACTACTCAAGTGATGGACAAGGCGTACAATCCTATGCCGACCAGTGCGGGTCCGAATCCGGCCACTATGACGCTGGTGTCGCTTGGCACAGTGGGAGTGGACTGGACCGCGCCGATAGCGAGGAACTACACCGATAGCATTGTATGCAAGGTATATGCGAGTTTCGCGACGGGGACCTATCCTGTTGATTCGAATGGGTACCCGGCAGACCCGAATGGCGACCTGCTGCCGCTGTATACCACCATCACGCGGCCGGCGCAGATGGGGCTGAACATGACAACGATAGTCGCCGGGAGGTACCAGTGGAGAGTGGACTGCGTCGACCACAGCAAAGATGGCGTCGACCCGAACTATCCGCTGACGACGAAGGGCGATGTGTGGTACTTCCGTACCGGCAACAGCGCTCCAGTGGCCAATGCGGGTACGACGCAGGTACTGGGTCTGGTTGGCGGAGCGGCGACATTCACAAGCGATGCCACTATAACAGATGACGGTCTGCCGATAGGCGGAGCAGTGACAGGTGAGTGGGTACAGCTCAGCGGTCCGACAGTTGTTGCAGGTCTGCCTGCGACGGTTACTGCGGCAAGTCCGAACGTTGCACTCAGCCTCACTGCGGCGGGAAGATATCGCTTCCAGCTTACGCCGTATGACACATCGCTTTACGGCACCGCCTCGATAGTAGAGGCGGATGTTTACAGCGACAGCTGCGTGGCGGCAAAGGCCGGAACTTGGACGGCGATGCAGGGCGACTTCAATCTTGACTGCAAGGTAGATGGGAAGGACCTGGCCCTGATGATTGCCGACTGGCTCAGATGCACCGATGCGATAAGCGGCTGCAACTAGGTATAGAGTACAAGAACTGAAAAGACAGGGAATATTCGGAGAGACATACATGTTTAAGAAGATATTACTTCCGGCTCTTGCGGCGGTGCTTGCGGCATCTTCGGTGACGTGGGCGGCCTACTGGTACGGCGACTATGGCACAGACTTCATGGACCCGGTGAACTGGAGCGACTATGCTTCGCCAAACGGCGACCTCTATATCCGGGCTGTTCCAATCGGCCCAGTGAGCCACGAGTGTACATTGACGACACCTTATAACGGTGGCATCCTGTACATTGTCAACGGCGGCGTATTCAATGAGCAGGCCACGAGTTATTTCAGCGGTGGTATCGCGTGCTATCAGGCACCGAGTCTGTATGTGAGTAATGGCACCATGAACGTGTATCCAGCAAGTCCGTCGACGAACAACAGCGTTAGAATAGCGGGAAACCTGTACATAGGCGTTTCAAATGGAAACACCGGCATAATGAACATCATGCCGGAGGCCCGCGTCACTGTGAAGGGCGGAAGTACGCTGACCATAGGCGGCAGCAGCAGCGGCAGCGGCGGTACAGGCATACTGAACCTTTATGGTCATATAGACTTCACCAACCTCCGTCTGAGATGGAACAACATGGGCAACTACACGATAAACGTGTACCCGGGCTGCGAGTTCTGGTGGTCGGGATATGACGGCACGGCAGGTCTCAATTCGGGAATCGCGGAAGGCCGGATCGTCTCGCCGGTTGCGGGTTATGTTCCTGTGGCTGATTTCAATTCGGTGGACAATTATACGCTCCTGACCGCGATGCGGGGTTACAAGGCTACCATTCCTTCGCCTGCGGACGACTCGACTATCGCGGGGATGAGCACTCCCAGCCAGTCGGTTACGCTGTCATGGACAAAGCCTCTGCCAGAGAATGTCAGCAAACCCGTGACCAGTGATGTATACTTCGGCACGGCGA
>Ga0209164_1001389_pt1 | contig 31988 bp, 26 predicted proteins | sample MTBNYHSulfiMetaG_FD_187458 | JGI IMG/M metagenome (GOLD analysis project Ga0209164, IMG submission 187458) | Enrichment culture microbial communities from rom New York Harbor, USA that are MTBE-degrading - MTBE-NYH (New York Harbor Sulfidogenic)... | ecosystem: Environmental > Aquatic > Marine >... | reverse complement strand
GGGCCGAGGACGATCCGGGAGTCAGGAAACCTTTCTCGAGGCCGGACGGCCCGTCTTCGGGGATGAAGACAGGGTTGATTTTTTTTGCCCGGTGCAGGGCGGGCTTCTTCGGACCGGCGCATTCAGCCGGACCGGCCTTTCGCGGCGGGGGCAACCTGGAGGAGGTGACCGCCGTGTCCGCTGCCCGAATCCTTTCCCGTCCCGTCCTTCTTACAGCCGTCTTGTGTCTGCTCCCCCTGCTGGCCCGGCCCGTCGGAACTTCCGGAGAAGACCAGCAACCCAAACCGCCGTCTCATGTCGTCGTCGTCACGGCCGCGCGCCTGGAGACGCCGGAGCGCGAGACGGCGAGCTCGGTCACGGTCATCGGCCGGGAGAAGCTCGAGGCCCTGAACCGGACGACGGTCCTCGAGGCCCTTCAGGGCGTCATGGGCCTGAGCCTCCAACAGAGCGGTCCGGCGGGCGCCGCGGCGTCGGTCTTCATCCGGGGATCGAATCCCGAGCACGTCCTGGTCATGGTCGACGGCGTGGAAATGAACGACCCCGTCTCGCCCACCCGGATGTTCGACCTGGCCCATCTCCGCCTGGACGACGTCGAGCGCATCGAGATCATCCGCGGCCCGCAGAGCACGCTCTACGGATCGGAGGCCATGGGAGGAGTCATCCACGTCATCACCCGGCGGGGCGAGGGAGGGGAGGGTTTGAGGCTGTCGAGCCTGGCGGGAAGCTTCGGCACACTCTCGGCCGGGCTGGGCTATGGAGGGAAGAAGGAGAACTTCCGCTACGACCTGAGCTCCTCCTGGATAAAGACCGACGGATTCTCCGCGGCCGGATCCGACTATCCCGGCAACGGGGAAAAGGACGGCTGCCGGGGCCTGTCGCTCTCCGGCAGAATGGGCTGGGACATCGGGAAAAGCGCGGAGCTCGATCTTGCCGCCTCCTACGGATCAAACCGCATGGACCTGGACAATTACGGCGGCGCCTACGGCGACGACACGAACTATCGGCAGGACTACGATTCCCTCCTCCTCCGGGGAACGCTCCGCTCGCGCCATCTCGAGAACCGCTGGGAGCAGGCGTTGACCCTTTCCCTTGTCCGGCATGAACGCGCCTACCGCAATCCCGAGGATGAGGCCCATCCCTTCGATTCCGAGGAAGGGTCGTACCTCGGAGCCCGGGCGAAGCTCGACTGGCAGAACAACTTTTTCCTGGCGCCTTCCCACATCCTGACTGCCGGGCTGGAGCTCGAGAGAGAGTCCGGGGAATCCGATTACGTCTCGCGAAGCGCCTGGGGCGCGTATGAAAGCCCCTTCGCGCTGAAGTCGGCCGACTCGGGCGGCTTCTACATCCAGGATCGTATAAAGCTTTCAAATGTTTTCTTCGCCACGGCGGGCGCGCGGCTCGACCGTCACGGCGCCGCCGGAACGGCTCTGACCTGGCGCCTCGCCCCGGCCGTCCTTATTCCCGGGGCGGGGACAAAACTCCGCGCCTCCCTGGGCACGGGATTCAAAGCGCCGTCGTTATACCAGCTCTACGCTCCGAGCACGGCCTGGGGCCCCATAGGCAACGCCGGGTTGAGACCGGAACGCTCGCTGGGCTGGGACTTCGGGCTGGAACAGGGATTATGGCGGGGCAGGCTCGCGGTCTCGGCCTGCGTGTTTTCCAATTCCTTCCGGAACTTGATCCAATTTGATTACCTCCTGGGATATTCCAATATCGGCCGCGCCGAAACCAAGGGGTGCGAAATCGAGCTCCGGGCGGAGCCCCGGCCCTGGCTGGCCGCGGAGACCTCATACACCCGGACGAAGACCCGGGACCTCGAAAGCGGCCTGGACCTCCTTCGCCGGCCGCAGGACAAGCTCACGGCCGGGCTCAGGATCACGAGCGGAGCGGCCCGGCTCGCTCTCGAGGCGGTTTACGTGGGCGCGCGCGACGACCTGGATTATTCGGGCTGGGAGGCCCGGCGGATGAGGCTTGATCCTTTTCTTATTCTCAATGCCTCGGCCGCCTTCAGGCTCCGCCCGGGCGTCGAGGCCCTGCTGCGTCTGGACAACATCCTCAACCGCGCCTACGAGCTTGTCCGGGGATACGGGACGGCGGGTTTTTCCGCCTACGCGGGCATCAGGATCAGCCCGCGGCCAGGGGATGAGGCGCCGTGAGGCCGCGGGAGGAACGCGCCCCTAACAGCCTTTTCCGGTTTCGTCCAGCAAGACGGACAGCATATGTTGCCGCCGCTGATTCATTGTCCGCGGCCCGGCTTATCGCTCCCCAATGCGTGTTGATGCGCGTCGCTGATGCCGTTCTCTTTCAGCGGCGAAATATCGGGTTTGTATTTCGTCCGTCGGGCCGTTAATATGGAATCCGCGCCGGAAATGGACAGGAGGTGCCCATGGACAAGCTGAGCAAGGACGATCTGGTAAGGCTCGTCAAATCCGTATTTCCCGCCCTGCCGGGCGACAAGCGCCTGGGCATCCTGGTCGACGTCCCGCGCCGGAAGGAGGCCGACAACCCGGACTGGAAAAAGCGGAGGGCGCTGGCCGGGCAATGGGCCTCGCTGCTCGGCGCCGCGGCGGCGGACATCCCCCTGGAAGGCATCGGGCTCATCGCCTATACCGACGTGGGCTCGAACAACGCCGACCTGCCGGCGGCGGCCTATGAAATCAAAGGGGCCCCGCCCGACGTCGCCGGCGGCCTGGCGTCCTCGGGCCGCAAAGTCCCGTTCGCCAAAGTCTTCAATCGATACCAGCTCTTCCTGGCGCCCACGGAATTTTCGACCACGGCGCCGCTCAAGAACGCGGCCAAGGAGCACGGCTTCCGGGCGGCGACCATGCCCGGGTTCTCGGAGAAAATGCTCCCGGCGCTCAAGCTCGACTACGACGAGGTCAGCCGCCGGGTTCGTCTTCTCCAGGAGCGCCTCGACCGGGCCGAAACGGCGCGCGTGTCTTTCCTCGTCGACGGCGAGTTCAACTTCCGCATGACCTTCGACCTGAGATACAGGCAGGCTCACGTCTCGAGCGGCCGCTTCCCCGACAAGGGCACGGCCGGAAACCTGCCCTCGGGCGAGACCTACATCGTGCCCTATGAGGGCGAGAGGGGCGAGCCCAGCAGGACGGAAGGAGTGCTGCCCGTCCAGGTCGGGCCGGAGATCGTCCTGTTTCTCGTTCAGGAGAATCAGGCCGTCTACGTCGACGGTGAGGGAAACGCGGACGCCGGGGAGATGAATCACCTCATGCGCGAGCCGGCGTACGGCAACATGGCCGAGCTCGGTTTCGGCGTGCTGGGGGACATGGGGCTCAAACCGATCGGCGAGATGCTTCTCGACGAAAAGCTGGGACTGCACGTCGCCTTCGGCCGGAGCGACCATTTCGGCGGCGCGGTCGGCCCCAAGAATTTCAGCTCGCCGTCCGAGGTCATCCACCTCGACCGCATCTACATCCCGGCCGTCCAGCCCCGCATCAGCGTCGAGTCCCTCTCCCTGGAGTACAAGGACGCCGCCCCCGAGACCGTCATCGAAAAAGACAGATATTCGATCTGGTGATTTGGCCGTTTAGGGACGGGCTCAAGCAATTTATTCGGGCTGACTATGGGAGCGGCAAGCCTTTTCCGTGCCCCGTTTTTGCGTTTAGGAATTATCGAGCTTTACCTGAATATCTGGAATGCGGCTTTGGCAAGCAAGCCGGAATCGTGCGGTTCTCTTTTTTGGAGTGCGGCGTCACGACGCCGCTTTGGATCGCTGCGACGCGTCGCAGCGCAAAAAAAAATATCGGCTAGAGATGCGTGATCAGGACGCGAACGCCGATCAGGATGAGGACCGCGCCGCCGGCGAGCTCCGCCATGCGGCCGACGAGCCTCCCCAGGGCCGGGCCGATCCGCGAAGCCGTCGCCGTGACGAGCGTGGTGACGACGCCGATGACCGTCGCCGGATAAAGCACCGCCAGGCGCATCGTTCCCAGGCTCAAACCCACGGCCAGAGAATCGATGCTCGTTGCCACGGCAAGAAGCAGGAGATTTCCTCCCTTTGTCGGGTCGTTCCCTCTTTTTTCCTCCCCGTCACGGAGGTGAAAAAACTCCCAGATCATCTTGCCCCCGACGAAAAAGAGCAGGCCGGCCGCCACCCAGTGGTCGAAGGACTCGATGAAGCGAACGATCCGGCTTCCGGCCAGGCCGCCCAGCATGGCCATGCCGAACTGGAAGAAGCCGAAAGTCAGCGCCAGCCGCAGCGACTGGGCGAGGGTCAAGCCCTTGAGCGAAAGGCTCAAGCCCACGGTCACGGCGAACGTGTCCATGGACATGGCCAGGGCCACAAGCAAGATTTCCGCAAAACTCAAGAACCTCTCTCCCTGTCCTCTTCTCGGGCTTATTGGGGTCGGATCCCGGCGGTTGAACGGCTCTTAATCATTTGAATATTTGATCGGACCGTATCGCTCTTCGGCTTCGATTCAATATTCCCTATAGCGTTTTCAATACCGGCCCATTGCTCTGGGAATTCTTTTCGGCCGCTTAGATCCCTTGGAGCCTCCGAAGATCCTCTCTGTGAGACTTAATTCGCTGTCAAAAATTGTGATCCTGGGATCGATCCTATTTCATCCACTGGTCGAGCCAGCCGAGGACGGTCTCGTGCCACAGGATGGAGTTGTGCGGCTGGAGCACCCAGTGGTTCTCGTCCGGAAAGTAGAGGAACTTGCTCGGAACGCCCCGCCGCTGCAGCGCGGTGAATGCGGACATCCCCTGCGTCTCCACGACCCGGAAGTCGAGCGCGCCGTGGATGACGAGCATGGGCGTTTTCCAGTTCTTGACCAGGTTCACGGGATTGTGCTTCTCGTAGCCCTCGGGATTGTCCCAGGGCGTTCCCATGTGGTCCCACTCCGGGAACCAGAGCTCCTCGGTGTCGAAGTAGGCCAGCCGCTCGTCGAGGTTGCCGTCGTGGCAGACGAGGCACTTGAAGCGGTCGGGCCAGGCCCCGGCGATCCAGTTGATCATGTAGCCGCCGAAGGACGCGCCCAGGGCGCCGACCCTCTCGCCGTCGAGCCAGGCGTAGCGCTCGAGGGCCGCGGCCAATCCCTTCTGCAGGTCCTCGAGCGGCTTGCCGCCCCAGTCGCTGCGGATCGAATCCTGAAAGGCCTGTCCGTAGCCGGTCGAGCCGTGAAAATCGACCATGACCACTCCGTAGCCCGCCCCGGCGTAGGCCTGAGGATTCCAGCGGTAGTGGAAGTTGTTGCCGAACGAGCCCTGCGGCCCGCCGTGGATGAGGAAGGCTACGGGATATTTCTTTGCCGGATCGAAATCCGCGGGCCTGACGACGTAACCGTAAACGGTCTCGTCGTTCCAGCCCGCGAAGCTGAACTGCTCGTAATCGCCCATGCGGGCCGCCGCGACTTTCGCGGCGTTGATCCGCGTCACGGCTTTCATGTCCGTTCCGTCGGCTTTGACCGACCAGAGCTCGACCGGCGACTTGAGGTTGTTGAGGCCGAAGACGATGCGTCCGCCCTCGGCCGGGGCGGGTGAAGACACATAGCCCTCCTTCACCACCTTCCTGACCGCGCCCGTCTTTGCGTCGAGGGCGAACAGGGAATGCTGGCCGATGTTTTCCGCGGCGGCGTAGATCGTCTTTCCGTCGGCCGACCAGCAGATCGAGGAGGGCGAACGGTCCCAGGCGGGGGCAAGCTCCCTCTCCCCGCCGTCCGGCCAGACGCGGAGCATGATGCGGTAGCGGTCGGCCTCGTAGCCCGGCTTTTCCATGGCCAGATAGGCCAGGGTCTTTCCGTCAGGCGAAAACACGGGCTGGGTGTCCGTGGCCTCGTTGTTCCCCGTCAGCAGGCGGGGCGGCGCCGAGCCGTCGAGCGGCGCGTAGTAGAGGTCGAGGTTCGTGGACCAGGCCTCTTCGCGCCCGGCGTCGCGGGCGGTGAAAACGAGCCCCTTGCCGTCAGGAGCGAAGGCGAATTCCTCGGCCCCGCCGAAGGGCTTGGAGGGCGAGTCGGCGTCCATGTCCTTCATGAGGTCGAGCGGATGCCCGCCTCCGATGGGAACGACGAACACATGATTTCTCCGGCCGTCCTTCCAGGTGTCCCAGTGCCGGATGAAGAGCCGCTCATAAACCCGGCCCGAGACCTTGCGGGCCGCGACCTCGTCGAGCTTCTTTTTCGTCTCGCACGGGCAGAGTCCGGGGAAGACCTCCATGCTGAAGGCCATGTTTTTACCGTCGGGAGAAAGGACGAGGTTCGAGACGTCCAGGGGCAGCTTCGTCACCTGTTCGGCTTCGCCGCCGGACAGGCTGAGGCGCCAGACCTGGCTCGAGCCGGAGCGCGTGGAGAGAAAGTAGATCGCCCGCCCGTCGGGCGCCCAGCGGGGGTTGAAGTCCGAGGCGGGGTTCGTGGTCAGGCGCCGGAGAGTCTTGCCTTCGAGGTTCGTCATCCACAGGTCCGTTCGGCCGCGATTGGCTTCAAGATCGGTCGTCCGCAAGGTGAAAACCATCCATTTTCCGCAAGGCGACACAGCCGGCTCGGAGATGCGGTCCATGGCCAGCATGTCGTGGACGGAGAAGGGGTGGGTGTCGGCCGCGGCGGCCGCCGGTCCGCCCGCAGCCCCAACCGCCGTCAATGCGATCAAGCACGACAATGAGATTAACAACGCGCTTTTTTTTCTCATAACAACCTCCACTGAAATATGGCCAATAATATGCTAAAAGACGGGGTCGCGTCTACACTTTCCACTTTATCGAGTAGACCCGGCACCCTATTTACGGCACCCTATTCAGGTCGGTGACAGAAGGATCTCTGAGCAAGAATCGCATAGCGGCGGGGCTTTTTCTCCCTGAAGACAAAAAGGAAGACGAAACGTTACCACTTCCTTCTTCTAAATGGGCGCATCACGCTTATCTCATTCGGACTTCGACCTGCAACCAAGTGCGCATACCTCCTTGGAATTTCCGCAGGAAATCCGCGACATGACCTGATGGATGTTCATTGCCAAAGCGAGGCTTTGATAAAATGACAAGCCTGCTCAATAAAGTGGAAAGTGTAGACGCGACCCCGTCTTATCTGTTATTCTTGGGCCACCTGAAGGAAGGGGAATTCCATGAAATGTCCCCGGTGCCAATTCGACAATCCGTCCGGCACGCGCTTCTGCGGGCAGTGCGGCGCCCCGCTGGACGCAGCCGAATCGCCGTCCTCCTCCTCTTCCCCCAAAGAAGGCGCCGCCGCCAGGTCGCAAACGATGTCCCTCCCCCTCCGGGAGCTCGCCTCGGGCGCGGTCTTCGCCGGCCGCTACGAGGTCATCGAGGAGCTGGGCCGGGGCGGCATGGGCCGCGTTTATAAAGTCCTCGACAAAGAAGTCCGCGAGAAGCTGGCTCTCAAGCTGCTCAATCCCGAGGTCGCCGGCGACGAGCGGACGATCGAGCGCTTCCGCAACGAGCTCAAGCTCGCCCGCCAGATTTCCCACCGCCACGTCTGCCGCATGCACGACCTGGGCCGCGAGGAGGGATCCTATTACATCACCATGGAATACGTGGCCGGCGAGGACTTAAAAGGCCTCATCCACCGCATCGGCGCCCTTCCGGTCGGGAAGGCCGCCTCCATCGCCCGCCAGGTCGCCGACGGCCTGGTCGAGGCCCACCGTCTGGGCATCATCCACCGCGACCTCAAGCCCCAGAACATCATGATCGACCGGGACGGCCAGGCGAAAGTCATGGACTTCGGCATCGCCCGCTCGGTCAAAGCCAAAGGCATGACCGGCGCGGGCGTCATCGTCGGCACGCCGGAATACATGTCCCCGGAGCAGGTGGACGGCAAGGATCCGAACAGCCGCTCGGACATCTACGCGCTCGGCGTCGTCCTGTTCGAGATGCTGACGGGCCGCCTGCCGTTCGAGGGCGACACGCCCCTGGCCGCGGCCGTGAAGCAGAAGACGGATCTTCCCCCTGACCCGCGCAAGATCAATCCCCAGATTTCCGAGGAACTGCGGCGAATAATCCTCAAGTGCCTGGAGAAATCCCGGGAAAAACGCTATCGGAGCGCGGACGATCTCGTGGCCGACCTCGCCGCGGCCGAGGCTGCCTTGCCGCGGACCACGGCCCCGCTTCCGGTCAGAAAACCCATGACCTCCAAGCAGGTCACGGTGCAGTTCCCGCTGAAAAAAATCTGGATCCCGGCCGCATCTCTTCTCGTTTTGGCCGCCGCCTTCCTCGTCTGGCAGCTCATCCCCTCAAAACCTTCCGAGAAGCCGTCTCTGGCCGTTTTCGGGTTCAAGAACCAGACGGGCGACCCGTCCTACGATTACCTCCAAGAAGCGATCCCCAACCTGCTCATCACCAGCCTGGAGCAGTCCGGCCGGTTCCGCGTCACTTCCTGGGAGCGCCTGAACGACCTCCTCCGGCAATCCGGCCGCTCCGGGACGGCCGCGCTCGACGAGGAGACGGGCTTCGAGCTCTGCCGCCGGGACGAAATCGAAATCGCGGTCATAGGCAGCTTCGTCAAAGCGGGCGACATGTTCGCCACGGACGTCAAGATCATGGAGGCTACCTCCAAGAAGCTCCTTAGAAGCGCCGGAGCCCGCGGCCAGGGCGTGGACAGCATACTCCGGTCCCAGATCGACGAGCTCAGCCGGACGATCCGCCGGCAGGCCGGCCGCCTGCCGCTCAAGGTCGAAAAGCCGCTTCCCAGGGTCATGGACCTGACCACATCCTCCATGGAGGCCTACAATTACTTCATCCGCGGCCGTAACGACATGGAAAACCTCGACTTGGCCGACGCCAAGAGATTCCTGGAAAAGGCCGTCGCCCTGGACCCGACGTTCGCCGTGGCTTATCTCAACCTGGCACTGGTGAATTATTATCTCGTCGATACCGTGGGGGAGGACGAGGCCATTAAAAAGGCCATGGAATTCGCGGGCAAAGCCACCGAAAAGGAGCGACTCTTCATCGAAGCGGAATACGCCCAGTCGATCGAGAGGGACCAGGCCAAGAAACGACGCATCCTCCTCGAGCTGACGGAGAAATACCCCCAGGAGAAACACGCCCATTACAAGCTGGGAACGGACTATTATGTCGACGGTCGATTCTCAGACGCCGTCAGTGAACTTGAAAAAGCCGTCTCTCTCGACCCGGACTTCGGCGGAGCCCTCAACATGCTCGGCTATTCCTATGCCGGAATGGGCGACTATCGGAAAGCAGAAGCGGTTTTCCAGCGCTACATCTCGGCCTATCCCGGCGACCCCAACCCCGTCGACTCCCTGGCCGAGCTCTATGTGTTCATTGGGCGGTTCGACCAGGCCGAGCGGCGTTACAAAGAAGCCGCCGGCCTTAAGTCGGATTTCACGGGCTCCTGCACGGGCCTGGCGTACCTCCATGCCCTCCGGGAAAATTACGGCGAATCGGAGCGCTGGATCCGGGAATTCCTGAACCGCGCGACCGACACCCAACAAATAGAGGGCCTCTATATCCAATACTTCCTGGACTACCTCCAGGGCCGGCTGGAAAAAGCCATGGCCGGATTCCAGTCCTTGAGAAAGATCGGCGAAGCCGATCAGTCGGGCCTCATCATCCATTCCGTGGACTATGTGTTCGGCTTTCTCTCCTGCGACGCGGGCCAGCCCGACCGCATGCGAAGCGCGTTTGAGACACGGCTCGAGAAGATCGCCGAAGCGCCCTGGAACGAGACGTCCAAAAGAATTCTCAGGGCTCTTTACACCTTGCGCCTCGGCTGGATCGACCTCAAACAAGGCCGGCCTGAGGCAGCCCGGAGCCGCGCGGCCGAAGCCGAGAAGCTTCTATCCGGGGGGGAAACCGAATCCCGATACAAGCACACGAAGCTGGTGCTCGGCATCCTGCGCGCCGAGCTGGCCCTCGCGGAAGACGAACCGCGGATGGCCCTGGCCGAGGCTGAGAAAATCGTCCTCTGGGATTTCCCCGGCATGAGTTCTATCGACATCGTTCCTTATAACGTGCCGTTCCTGGTCGACGTCTCGGCCCGCGCCTACTGGAAGATGGGGGACCTCGAGCGGGCCGCGGCCGAATACAGGCGGCTTATGACTGTGGACGCGGACAACCGCTACCGCCGCCTCATCCACCCCCTCTATCACTACCGTCTCGGCCGCATCCTGGAGGAGAAAGGCGACAAGCCCGGCGCGGCCGCCGAGTACCGCAAGTTCCTCGAATGCTGGAAGGACGCCGACGCGTCCCTCCCCGAGCCGGCCGACGCCCGCAAGCGCCTGGCGGCCCTGCGCCAGTAAGACGGGATCGCGTCTCCGCTTTCCACTTCAGTGAGGCCGCCGGTCCTTGCCTAAAAGTGGAAAGTGGAGACGCGACCCCGTATAATCTTCGACGTGGAAAAACCGGCCGAGCGCATCGTTCTGCGGGGGGTCCGCGTCCACAATCTGAAAAACATCGATCTCGACATACCCCTCGACCGCCTCATCCTCGTCACCGGCGTGAGCGGATCGGGCAAATCTTCGCTCGCCTTCGACACGCTCTACGCCGAGGGCCAGCGTCGCTACCTTGAGTCCCTGTCCTCCTACGCCCGGCAGTTCCTGGAGCGCCTGGACAAGCCCGACGCCGACCTCATCGAGGGCATCCCGCCGGCGATCGCCATCCAGCAGAAGGCCTCGACCAAGAACCCCCGCTCGACCGTGGCCACGGTGACCGAGATCCACGACTACCTGCGCGTCCTCTACGCCCGCGTGGGCACGGTCCACTGCCTGAAGTGCGGCCGGCCCGTCTCGCGCGACACGATCGACTCGGCCGTGGACCGCCTGCTCGCCCTCCCCCGGGGCACGAAGGGCCTCATTACGTTCGCCTGGCCGACGGACAAAAATCCGGCCGCCCTGAGAAAAATGGGGTTTTTCCGCGTCGCCCGGAACGGCCGGGTCATCTCCCTAGACGAGCTCAAAGCCCCCCCGGCCGGAACGGACCTCGACATCCTCGTCGACCGCCTGGCGATCGACCCCGCCGAGCGCGACCGCGTGGCCGACTCCCTCGAACTCGGCCTGAGGAACGGCGGCGGCGTGGTCAAGGTCCGGATCGAGAGCGGCGAGGAAATCCTCTTTTCCGACCGCCTGGAGTGCAAGGAATGCCGGCTCGTCTACGAGGAGCCGTTTCCCAACCTTTTCTCCTTCAACAGCCCCCAGGGCGCCTGCCCGGAATGCCACGGGTTCGGCGACCTGGCGGTCATCGACGAGGACAAGGTCATCCCCGACAGAGCGAAGTCGCTCGAGGAGGGCGCGGTCGAGCCCTGGACCAAGCCCAAGTCGCGCCCCCTGATGAGGGAAACGCTCCGCCAGGCGCGCCGCCGCGGCATCCCGACCGACGTGCCCTTCAAGAATCTCAAGCCCGAGTGGCAGCGCTTCGTCCTCGACGGCGAGAAGGGCTATTTCGGCGTCAAGGGCTACTTCAGGTGGCTGCAGCGCAAGCAGTATAAAGTCCAGAACCGCGTCCTCCTCAGCCGCTACCGGAAGTACGCGCCCTGTCCGGCCTGCGCGAAGACGCGGCTCAATCCCCGCGCCCTGAGCGTCCGCATCGGCGGCCTGGACATCGGCCGCGTGACGCGGATGACCGTCGAGGAGGCGCACGCCTTCTTCACCGCTCTCGGCCTCAAGCCCTTCGAGGAGAAAGTGGCCGGCAGGCTGCGCGCCGAGATCCTCAGCCGCCTCCGCTTCCTCCTCGAAGTCGGCCTCGACTACCTCACCCTCGACCGCATGACCTTCACCCTGAGCGGCGGTGAGGCCCAGCGCATCAACCTCGCCGCGGCCCTGGGCTCTTCCCTTGTCGGCGCCCTCTTCGTCCTGGACGAGCCGAGCGTCGGCCTTCACGCCCGGGACAACGACCGCCTGACGGCCATTCTCCGCTCGCTGAAGGACATCGGCAACACCGTGGTCGTGGTCGAGCACGACCCGGACATCATCCGGGCCGCCGAATACGCCGTCGACCTCGGCCCCGGCGCGGGCGCCGCGGGCGGCCGCGTCGTGTTCGCCGGACCGATGGAGGATTTCGTGCGGGACGAATCCTCTCTGACCGCTCAATACCTTTCCGGCCGCAGGCGCATCCCCGTCCCGTCCGAACGGATCCGCCCGCGGGGCGTCCTCGAGGTCCGGGGCGCCCGGAAACATAATCTTAAGAACATCGACGTCCGCATCCCCCTGGGCGTTTTCTCGTGTCTCACGGGAGTCAGCGGCTCGGGAAAGAGCACGCTGCTGGCCGACATCCTCCACCGCAACTGGGAGAAGAGCAAGCCCGAGGGCTGCGACCGCATCGTCGGCCGGGGGCGCGTGGACAAGCTCGTCCTCGTCGACCAATCGCCCCTCAGCGCCTCCCTGCGCTCGATCCCGGCCACCTACACCAAAGCCCTGGACGACATCCGCCTACTGTTCAGCCGGACCCGAGAGGCGCGCGCCCAGGGCATGGGACCGGGCATGTTCTCCTTCAACACCCCCGGCGGCCGATGCGAGGAATGCCAGGGCGACGGCCAGAAGGTCGTGGAAATGCAATTCCTCTCGGACATCGTCCTGACGTGCGAGTCCTGCCTCGGCCGCCGGTTCAAGGCCGAGGTCCTGGACATCCCCTACCGGGGAAAAAGCATCCACCAGGTTCTCGAACTCAGCGTCGAGGAGGCCGTCGCGTTCTTCGCCGATCAGCCTCGGGTCGTCAAGAAGCTCTCCCCCCTGCGGGACGTGGGGCTGGGGTACCTGCGCCTGGGGCAGCCGACGACCACTCTCTCCGGAGGGGAGCTGCAGCGCATCAAGCTGGCCCATCATCTCATCCATGAGCGGGAAAAACGCATTCTCTACCTTTTCGACGAGCCGACTGTGGGGCTCCACCCCGACGACGTGGCCGTGCTGCTTCAGGCCTTCCAGCGGCTGGTTTCCGAAGGCCACAGCGTGTGCGTCATCGAGCACAACCTGGACGTCATCAAGTGCGCCGATTGGGTGATCGACCTCGGGCCCGAGGGCGGGGAGCGCGGCGGACGGGTGGTGGCGGCCGGACCGCCGGAAGACGTAGCCGCGGCGCCAGAATCGATCACCGGCCGCTACCTGAAGAAACACCTGAAAGCCTGAAAGCCGCGACCGGCTGACAGCCCATCGATTTCTCCGAGTTCTCCGTCTCGATCGCTCTGGGAAAACAACTCCGTTCGGCGCGGCTGGGCCGCCGCGGATGCGGGAAATGAGGGCGGCCGAAAAACACATGACGCACCGGAAGAATGCTTGATTTCTTGTATATGATCTTAATAAAATGATTAAAGATTTTTCAGCCTAAGCGAAGGGGAGAGCGATGGCCGGTCCGGATACAAAAACTCCCGAGGCGTTCCTCAAGGCCCTGACGCCCGAGGCGGAAAGGGCGGTGAACCACCCTGAATTCCGCATCCCTCATTTTCCCTTCCGCATCGGATGCGATTCGCGGCGCCGCATCATGCCGCTCGTCCCCTCACGCCGGAGGCCGGACTCGCCGCCGTCCAACGACCTCTATCTCAAAGAACGGGGCGCGGCGGCTTTTGTTTCGCGCGAGCACTGCCTGATCGACTGCCGGAACGGCGTCTTCGTCCTCGAGGACCGGGGCAGCTTCTACGGGACCCTGGTGGAGGGCGAGCAGGTCGGAGGCCAGAAGCTGGGCGGCCAGAAAATCCTTTCCCACGGCGACGTGCTGATTTTCGGAAGCTCCGGCTCGCCGTTCGCCTATAAATTCCTGACCGCCCCTCCCCCTTTAAATAGGGGGACATAATACTCATTCACCTCATTTCATCTCATTGTCACGCGAGAAAAAAAGAAAGGAATTAGGTTAATGGGTATTGTGTCCCCCTATTTAAATTGGGGGACATCATACCTATTTACCTTGTTTCGTCTCGCAATCACCTGAAAAATAATCGAAATCAGGTACTTAGCTATTGCGTCCCCCTATTTGGTGTTCGCCTATTTGGTGCCATTTTAAAAAAAGAAATTAGGTTAATAGGTATTGTGTCCCCCGATTTGACCGGCGGAGAAGAGGTGTGTTATACGGACGCAGGGGAGGGTGCCCATGAATACAGACCGCAACATCAGCGTCGGCGTCCCCATCGCCCTTCTCGCCGCCGCCCTTCTTTTTCTCGTCCTGGTCCAGTTCGTCCACTTCGAATTTTTCCTCCACCTGGCGGCCATCCCCCTCGAAGTGCTCCTGGCCGTGTTCATCATCGAACGGATCCTCGAAAGACGAGCCGCACGAGCCAAGAGGCGCCAGTTGATGTTCATCAAGAGCACCATGTTCCGTTCCGAGATGCGCAACCTCTTCCTGGCCAATTTTGACGCCCTGAAGACCCCCCGCCTGACGATGTCCTCCATCCGCCGCGCCTCGCTCGAGGAGCTGCGCCGCATGCGCCGCGAGGCGGAAAGGGTGGAATACAAATCGCTTCCGGCCATGGAGCCGGTGATCACGGAATACGTCCGCGCCCGCGGCGTGTGGCTGGCCTTCATGGAGCGGGCCATCACCTTCGACTTCGAGGAAATTTTCAACGACATGATCTTCATCCTGCACTTCATTTCCGACGTCGCGGCCTTCAAGGAGAACAACCCCAAGAAGCTCTTCATCCTCGAAGCCAGGAGCAAGAAGCCCGTCATGGACAAGGCGCGCAAGATCCTCAGCGACGGCATCCAGCGCTTCCTGGATTACGCCATCGAGCTCAAGGAGAAAAGGCCCGACCTGTTCGAGGAGATGATGGAGGACTACGAGGCCTCGGCCCTGCTGCGCCGGGCCTGAGGAACTGCCGGAAAGAAGCACAATCGCCGGGGAGAAAGCAGCGTCTTGCCGCCGCACTCCAAAAAGACTCTCCCGGCATGCGGCTTTATTTGGAGTGCGGCCGCAAGAGGCCGCTTTTAAAGGAGATGGCAGTGAACGAATCCTACGGCGACGTTTTTCAGAGCCGGTCCAAGTATGAGCGGGGGCGCCTCCCCGGCGGACGTCTCGACTGGGCCCGCCGGCCTGAGACGTTCAAGGCCTATCCGGGGAGCCCGCGCTTCTCCCTTCCCGGGCCCGAGCCCGAAACCGGCCTGGCCCGCCCTCTGGGCGAGCTTCTCTCGGCGCGGCGGAGCATCCGGCTCTACAAAAAGCGGCCTCTGTCGCTTTCCGAAATCGGCGCGCTGCTTTGGGCCTCACAGGGGATATCGCGCCTCGACAGGGGATTCGCCTTCCGGACGGCTCCATCGGCCGGGGCGCTCCATCCCATCGAGACATATCTCTCGTCGCAGAACGTCTCCGGGCTCGATCCGGGGCTCTATCACTACGACGTCCGCGGCCACGCGCTCGAGCTCGTCCGCGCGGGAGACGTCCGCCGCGCTCTGTCCGCGGCCGCGCTCGACCAGGAATTCCTCGCCGACGCCGGAGCGGTGTTCGTCTGGACGGCCGTCTTCGGGCGGTCGAAGTGGAAATACAGGCAGCGCGCCTACCGCTACGTCTACCTCGATGCGGGGCACATCGCCCAGAACCTGGCGCTGGCGGCCGTGTCCCTGGGCCTGGGTTCTTGTCAGATCGCGGCTCTCTACGACGACGAGGTCAACGCCCTGTTGGGAGTGGATGGAACGGAGGAGAGCGTCGTCTACATGAGCGGCGTCGGCCCGCCCTCCGAGGAAGAATTCGACTTCTGAGGGCTCAGGCCGCGGGCAAGCTTCCCGAGTCCGGCGGCTTGGGAGTGGAAGGGGCGGCCTTGGCCGCGGCCTTCTCCGCCCGGGCTCTGAAGCGGCACCGGGCGATGAGATAGCCCGCCAGGATGCCCGCGCCGATCATGATGAGCATGAGCAGCACGGGCGAAACAGAGCACGGCCAGAAAAGAATCCTGAACACGCGGGGCTTGATATTCTGGAAAATCACGATGACCAGCAGGGCGCCCACGATGAGCAGTAAGACGTCTTTAACGCTCAGGACGGGATGGGTTTTTTGCTCTTTTTCCATGGTCCCTCTCCGTAAACTGAATTACGGCCTATTATGGCATGTCACCATGAGGGACACAATCCCTCTTCAAAAGAAAAGGGCGCCGTTCCCCGATTTCACAGCCACTTCCTTTTTTTAAAAAACGCGATCATGACCCCGGCGACGGCGGCCATGACCCCCAGCACCGCAAAGTAGCCCCACCGCCAGCCGGTCTCGGGCATGAAGTCGAAGTTCATGCCGTAGACCCCGGCGATGAAGGTCAGGGGCATGAAGATCGTGGCGATCAGGGTCAGGACCTTCATGACCTCGTTCATCCGGTTGCTGACGCTGGTGAGGTAGGTGTCGAGCATGCCGGTCAGCATGTCCCGAAAGGTCTCGACCGCGTCGATGACCTGGATGGTGTGGTCGTAGACGTCCTTGAGAAAAACCGTGGTCGTTTCCCTGACCAGCGGCGACTCCCTCCGCTCGAGCCGGGCGATCGCCTCCCTGAGGGGCCAGACCGACTTGCGGAGAAAGATCATTTCCCTCTTCAGCTGGTGGATGCGCTGGACCGTGGACGTTTGGGGCTCGTGCAGGATTTCGTCCTCCAGATGCTCGATTTCATCCCCGATCTTTTCCAGATCCAGGAAATACTCGTCCACGATGGCATCCAGAAGCGAGTAGGCCAGGTAGTCGGGGCCCAGGCCCCGGATGCGGCCCTTGCCGCTCCGGATTCTTTCCCGGACCTGGTCGAACACGTCGCCCACGTCTTCCAGGAAGGAGAGGAGGAAATTGGGCCCGATGACCATGCTGACCTGCTCGAACCTCTCGTTGCCTCCCTCCTGTCGGGGATGGAGCATCCTGACCACGAGGTACAGGTAGTTGCCGTAGTCCTCGAGCTTCGGCCGCTGGGACGGGGTCATGATGTCCTCCAGGGTCAGGGGGTGGATCCCGTAACAGCTTCCCAGCTCCTGGATGAGCCCGGCGTCGTGGATGCCGTCCACGTTGAGCCAGGTGACGGACGGCGCATCCCAGAAAGGCGCGCACTCGGCGGCGCTTTCCGTCTGCCTCTCTTCGCACCTCTCCAGATCGTAGCTCATGATTTTAACCCGGACCTTTTCCAGCTTCTTCTCGCCGATGTAAACGAGCGCGCCCGGTGGCAGGCCGGATTTTTTCGAACGCCTCTTGATCAAACGGGCCATGGGCGTCACCTCCCTTCGTCGGCGGGGAATCGTCCGACCACCGTTTTCACGTAACGGTCGGCGTCGAACTTGCGCTTCAATCCCGCCTCGTTCATATAGCGGACCATGCCGAAGACCCGGCGCTCGCCCCAGGGGCGGTCGTGCTTGCCGAAGCACCAGGCCACGCCGGCGAAGCCGTTCGGATCCCGTCCGTCGAGCTCGTAGCGGTTGTTGAGCCGCAGGGCCGTCCGGAACGCCTCCTCGGGCGTCCGGCTCCACTCGAGGATTTTTTTGCCCCAGTACATGCGCATGTATCCGTGCATCCACCCGTCCCGGACCATCTGCTTCTGGGCGGCGTTCCAGTAGGCGTCGTGCGTCCGGCCCCGCTCGAGCTCGCCGGCGGCGTAAAGATACGGCCGTTTCTCGCGTCGGTGGCGGGACAGCGTCTTCCGGCACCAGGCGGAAAGGCCTTCGTACGCGTCGTAGCGGGCGTTGTGCAAGACGAAGTTCATGGCCAGCTCCCGGCGGACGATGAGCTCCTCGAGGAAGGCCTCGGCCGCCGTACCGCCGCCGCCGGCTTTCTTCACCCGCAGGGCGACGGCGAGCGGCGATATGTGCCCGAAATGAAGATAAGGGCTGAGGCGCGACGTCCCGTCGAGGGAAGGGTCGTTCCTTCCCCGGTCGTACCCCGCCAGGCCGCGCCGGATGAAACGTTCGAGGCGCTTCCGGGCCTCGCTCTCCCCGCCCGCAAAAAGCGGCGAGCGGCCGACACGCCTGTCCACGGGGAGCGCGGCCGCGGCTCGGGCCGGCTCGGAGAGGTCGAGCGACTCAAAATCCTTGGAGCGGAACGGCTTCTTCACATCCGTTGTTTTCAGGGGGACAAGAAAATCCTTGAGCAGCCGCCGCAGCTTCGGCCGCAGGGTGGCGGCGGCGTATTCCTCCTTGTCCGAGACGGCCTCGACAGGAACGACGACGTTTGTCTCGACCTGAATGACGGGGCAGACCGCCCGGTCGGCGACCCGGCCGCGCCAGGCCCTCTCGAGGCGGGTGTAGGCGCGGTCCGTGACGATCAGCCCGGCGCGGCGGCCAAACGTAACCGCGCCCCTGTCGGGCTCGACGCGCCGGGCCACGAACCCGATGCGGCGTTCGCGGAGACTTCGCTCGACGTCGCACAGCCCCTCGAGAAGAAAGTGATAGGCCCGGGCCGCGGCCTCGGGAAAGCGGGGCGTGAGCCCGAAGAACACAAGCAGCGGCACCCGCCGCTCATTGGCCTGTCGGACGGCGAACTCCAGAGCGTGGTTCGAATCGATGCGCGGGCTGGCCTGCATCCAGTAGAGGACGTAATCGCCCTTGCGCGGCTCTCCGCGGCTGAGAAGCTGGACCCGGTCCCGGTGGATCATGGGCCGCCGGCGCGCCTCATTTCAGGCGCGCTTCGACCGCCTTCCAGTCGATGGCCTTGAAGAAGGCCTCGATGTAATCCGCTTTCTTCAATCCGTAGTCGATCATGAACGCGTGCTCGAAGACGTCCATTATGAGCAGCGGATCGCAACCCGCCGGATGGGCGACGTCGTGCTCGTTGATCCAGAAATTGATGAGCCGGTCGGCGGCCCGGTCGTGGTAGAGGGCGACCCAGCCGATCCCCCGCATCGCTCCGGTGGCTCTGAAATCCTTCTCCCACATCTCGACGCTTCCGAACTCGGCGGCCATCTTCTTCGCCAGGCCGCTTCCCGCGTCGAGAGCGACCTTGCCGCCCATGTTCTCGAAATAGAGCTCGTGAAGGCGCATGCCGTTGAACTCCCAGCCCAGCCGTCGCTTGAGCTCGGCGTATTCCGGAGCGGCCGTCTTGCCTTCTTTGAGCATCGCCGCCAGAAGGTCGAGGACCTTGTTGGTGTTGGCCACGTAGCCCTGGTAGAGGGTGAAGTGGTTCTTGAGCAGCGTCTCGCTGAAACCCGGCGTGCCGAGCAATTTGGAATAGTCCTTGGCCGTGTAACTCATGGTCATCTCCTCCTTATTGCTTTTATTTTCTTTATAAGCAGGATCTTCCGACGGAATCAACGGCCGGCCCGCCCCGGCGATCAGGGCGACGCCCGCCGATCCCGTCATTTTAATAAATTCCCTGCGATTCGGCACAATAACCCTCTTTCGGGGTATTTTAGCACATCCGGCCGTCTTTTTAGGAGTGCGACCGCATGAGGCCGCTTTGGATGCGGCGACGAGTTGCCGCCTTAAAAAGCATAGCTTGATCTCATCTGACCTGAGCCGCTCTTTTCTAGGAATCAGGAACATGTCTCATTATCGTGCGAATCAAAAGGGAGCGGCATCTCGATGCCGCCGGGGAAAGCGGCGACACGTCGCCGCACTCCAAAAAAAGACCGGCCGCAGCCCAAAATATGCGCGCTCCATCGGAGTTGTGTCCATCCGGATAGATGACATGAACAGGGACGGTTTTTCTTTGTGGAAGCGGCGATGTCGAGATTGGCTCAGCCGGGAACAGCCGGCCGCATCCCCGTCAGTTCAACCGCCAGATCGAGAAGTTCAACGCCGAGGCGAAAGTCACCCACAGGAGGTAGGGCACGAGAAGCAGCCCGGCGGGCAGGCTGATGCGCCAGAAGGCGATGAGAGTGAGGAGGATGAAAACCCAGAGAACGACGATCTCGACGAAAGCCCAAAACGGCTGATGCAGGCCGAAAAAGAGCACTGACCACAGGCTGTTGAGGGCAAGCTGAACGAAAAACAGGATGAGCGCCGCCTTGACTCCGGGCGCCGCCGCGCCCCGCCGCCACACGAGGAACAGGGCGATGCCCATCATGACGTAGAGCGTGATCCAGGCCGGCCCGAACACCCAGCTCGGCGGCGTGAACGAGGGCTTGACGAGATTCTTATACCAGTTCGGGATCGAGTTCGTCGTGGCCAGGGATCCGAGAAATCCCGCTCCTTGGCAGACAAGGAGAGAGATGACGAGCTTCAGAATGTCTGGACCTTTCATTTACTTTTCCTCCCTAAGCTCAAGCAGTCCGATCCTCTTGACTCTCATAGGAATCACACCCCCGAAAGATCATTTCATTATCCCACATAACGCAGGCCGCATGTATTTGGAGTGCGGCGGCATGACGCCGCTTTGGAGTGCGGCCGCATGAGGCCGCTTTTTTTCGGCGGCATGACGCCGTTTTAAATGCGGCGACGTATCGCCGCTTTTAAAGCGGTCTCGTGAGACCGCACTCCAAAGCGGCCGCGTACAGCCGCTTGCGTCGGCGTCAGTTCAGGCGCCCCTGCGCTCCCGTTTGCCCTCGGCCTTTTCGGGCTTCTCGAGCTTGCCTCCCGGGGCGGGCACGGACTCCGGCTCTCCTCCCTCCTCGGGAAGAAGCCCCATCTTCCTCCGAATCTCGGTCTCAAGCCTGTCGGCCAGATCCTTGTTCTCCAAGAGGAGCTTCTTGACGTTGTCCCGCCCCTGGCCCAGGCGCTCGCCCTTGTAGGAATACCAGGTCCCGCTCCGCTCCAGGATGCCGGTGTCGAGCCCGCAGTCCACGAGATCGCCCTCGCGGGAAATCCCCTTGCCGAAGATGATGTCGAATGACGCGTCCCGGAAAGGCGGGGCGAGCTTATTCTTGACGATCTTGACCTTGACCCGGTTGCCGACGACGCTGTCCCCATCTTTTAGGGCCGACACGCGCCGCACGTCCACGCGCAGCGAAGAGTAGAACTTCAGCGCCCGTCCTCCCGTCGTCGTCTCCGGGTTGCCGATAAACATGCCGATCTTCTCCCGGATCTGGTTGACGAAGATGAAGCACGTCTTGGAGTGGGCGACGATGGCCGTGAGCTTCCGAAGCGCCTGGCTCATGAGCCGCGCCTGGAGGCCCATGTGGGCGTCGCCCATCTCGCCCTCGAGCTCGGCCTTGGGCACGAGGGCCGCCACCGAGTCGACGACGATGACGTCCACGGCGCCGCTCCGGACCAGGACCTCGGCGATCTCCAGGCCCTGTTCGCCGTAATCGGGCTGGGAGATGAGCAGGTTGTCGACGTCCACTCCCACCGAGGCGGCGTAGGTCGGATCGAGGGCGTGCTCGGCGTCGATAAAAGCCGCCTGGCCGCCCCGTTTCTGGGCCTCGGCGATGACGTGGAGAGCGAGGGTCGATTTGCCCGTCGCCTCGGGACCGAAGACCTCGACCACCCGGCCGCGTGGGAATCCGCCGATCCCCAGGGCATAGTCGAAGGCGATCGAGCCGGTGGGGATGCCGCGGACCTTGATGGCCGCCTCCTTCTGGCCGAGGCGCATGACCGTGCCCTTTCCGAACTGCTTCTCGAGCTGCGAGACCGCGGCGTCGATGGCCTTGCCTCTTGAGGCGTCCCTGTGTTCTTGTTCTTCGTCCTTCATGGTCTCCTCCGCACCTTCCGTCCTATGCGCCGCGCCGGCTTTCCTCACCGGCCCGGCTCGGCTTTCATCCCCGGCTTTCGGGAGGCAACCGCGCTCGGTCGCTCTCTCACGGCCAACCGCTCTCAGCGCTTGCGTTCTTCAATCTTTCTTATCGGCTCTCTTCTTTTCCCGTTGGGAGGTCCGTCTCCCTCTCAAGCGCCTGAGCTCACCTCTGTCGCTACTTCCATCCATCAGCGAAGGCGTCTTTTTTGGAGTGCGGCGACGCGTCGCCGCTTTCAAAGCGGCCTCATGAGGCCGCACTCCAAAACAACTCGCCGCGGCGCTGGAATAACGCTCCCTGCCGGTTTTCCTGCCAATTTACTTCGACTGGCTGTAATCGTAAAATCCACGGCCCGACTTGCGGCCGAGGAATCCCGCGTCGACCATCTTCCGCAGCAGCGGGCAGGGCCGGTATTTCGTGTCGGCCATGCCCTGGTGCAGGACCTCCATGATGTACAGGCAGACGTCCAGGCCGATGAGATCGGCCAGGGCGAGCGGCCCCATGGGGTGGTTCATGCCGAGCTTCATGACCGTGTCGATGGCCTCGGCCGAGCCCACGCCCTCCATCAGGGCGTAGCAGGCCTCGTTGATCATGGGCATGAGGATGCGGTTGGCGATGAAGCCCGGGTAGTCGTTGGCCTCGACCGGCACCTTGCCCATCTTCTCCGCGAGGGCCTTGACCTCGGCGAACGTCTCGGGCGTGGTGGCCATGCCCTTGATGATCTCGACGAGGGTCATGAGCGGCACGGGATTCATGAAGTGCATGCCCATGAATTTTCCGGCGCGCTTGGTCTGGGCGCCGAGCCGGGTGATCGAGATCGAGCTCGTGTTCGATGTCAGAATGACCTCGGGCGCCAGGATGCGGTCGAGCTCCTGAAGGACTTTCTTCTTGACCTCGTATTCCTCGGTCACGGCTTCGACGGCGAACTGGACGGCCTTGAGGTCTTCGAGCTTGGTCGTCGTCTTGATGCGGCCGAGGATCTCTTCCTTCGAGCCCTGGACCTTGCCCTTCTCGATAAGCTTCGACAGGCTCTTGTCGATGCCGCCGATCGCCCGCTTGAGCAGGTCGTCCGAAACGTCGGCCAGAATGACGTCCAGCCCCGTGCAGGCCGCGGTCTGGGCGATGCCCGAGCCCATCGTTCCCGAGCCGATGATGCCGATTGTCTTGATGTCCATCTTGTCCCTCTCCCTTCACACGATCTCGATGGCCATGGCTACAGCGTCGCCTCCGCCCAAGCAGAGCGCCGCCACGCCCTTCTTCAGCCCGCGGTGCCGCAGGGCGTAAAGAAGCGTCACCAGGATGCGGCAGCCCGTGGCGCCGATCGGATGCCCCAGGGCGACCGCGCCGCCGTGGACGTTCACCTTCTCCCGGTCGAGGCCGAGCTCCTTGAGGAGGACGACCATCTGCGAGGAGAAGGCCTCGTTGATCTCGAACAGATCCACGTCCTTGACCTTCCAACCCACGCGGGCCAGCAGCTTCTCGATCGCGCCCTTGGGGGCGTACATGACCATGTTCGGCTCGATGCCGTTCGTCGCCGCGCCGAGGATCTTGGCCAGGGGCTTGAGCCCCTTATCCTTGACCGTGTCCGCGCCGGCGATCACCACGGCCGCGGCCCCGTCATTAAGAGTGGACGCGTTTCCGGCCGTAACCGTCCCATCCTTCTTGAAGACGGGCTTGAGCCTGGCCAGTTTCTCCAGGGTCGTGTCCTTTTTCGGGCCCTCGTCCACGGCGAAGGGGACCGGATCGCCCTTGCGCTGCGGCACCATGACGGGGAAAATCTCTTCCTTGAAATAACCCTTCTCGATGGCGTGGACGGCCTTCTGCTGGGAGGAGAGGGCGTAGGCGTCCTGTTCCCCGCGCGAGGCGCCGTATTTCTCGGCGATGACCTCGCCGGTCATGCCCATGTGCGTGTCGTCGAATGCGCACCACAGGCCGTCGAGGATCATGGCGTCCTTGAGCTTAGCGTCCCCGAACTTCATTCCCTCGCGCAGGCCCCACAGCATGTGGGGCGCCCGGCTCATGCTCTCCATACCGCCGGCGACGACGATGTTCTTCTCCTCGAGCTGGATGGCCTGGGCCCCCAGGGCCAAGGACTTGAGCGCCGAACCGCAGACCTTGTTGACGGCGAAGCAGCTCACCGTGGGCGGAATCCCGCCCAGGACAGCCGCTTTCTTGGCCGGGGCCTGGCCAACGCCGGCCGAGACGACGTTGCCCATGATGACCTCGTCCACGTCTTCGGGCTTGACTCCAGCCCGGGTTAGGGCTTCCTTGACGGCGAATCCGCCCAGCTCGGGCGCGGTGAAATCCTTCATCGTCCCGAGGAAATTGCCGATCGCAGTGCGCGCCGCGCCGACGATGTATACGTCCTTGAGCTCACACATGAAAGACTCCTTCCAGAGGGGATAGAATCACGGTCCCTTTTATGTATCACAACTGTGGGGCGGGAGCAAATCGGGATGATCAGAATGAAGCTTGTCTAAACCGCTGGTAACGGATCTCAAGAAGTTCACGGGCGGGTTGTAGTTCTATCCTCTTGGGCAAATAAATCCGGGAGCCATGAAGCGCTTGGATTGCATGCGCTAGAGTCGGTCCATCCTTTTCGCGGAGAACATCTATGCGGACTTCTATCTTGAAGTCGGGACTTACGCCTATAAAAAACCGGTCAAAGGCCGCATGATGGAGGGCGCATAGCGACATGCCATTTTTCACCAAGGGTTCACCCTCCGGATCAACGTCGGGCACGATATGCGCGGCATCCAGCAGCTCCTCATGGCGGAGCCGACAGAACGCACATTGGCGCTGGTAAGCTTCGAGCACCCGTTCGCGAAATGCCCGCTGATGAAGGCGCACGCGGACGGCGGCAGTGATATAAGCACGGCGAGCAGATTCAGCATCATCGTGTACAGAACTATTATCAGGCGTTTGGCTAGCCCAAATACCAAGATGCACTGCATCGTCAGCTGCGACGGTGAATACAAGACCCGCAGGATCATCGCCGACAATAAATACAGGCCAAGTTGCAAGGTATTTGCCCGGAACGAGACCATGAAAATAGATAAGGGGCAGACGCCGTTCCATCGCGAAACGCAGACTGCGGTTATCATTGTGGTTGGGATCTGTTCCTCGATATCGGTACCTAAGCAGATTATCTGGGCCGAATGTATCGTCATACGGATTGCTAGGACTCGTAGTTATTGAAAGCGGGGCATCACTGAGAAATTGAGGCTTAAATATCCCCTGCGGCCCAACCAAAGGAATGCGCTTGCCCTCAAACTCGAATCCTTTTTCCAGCGAATTGCGCGGAAGGACATCCCCAAATCTTTCGACCTGATCAGACAGCCAGGCGAATGCGGCCGCCCTGACTTTCGCGTCAACAACTCTATCAAACACTGCTCTCTATTTATATTATCAAAATGAGATTCAGGTCTCCATTCATCCTTAGATAGTTTCGCCAACAAAGCGTCGCCGGATACAGTCGGCCTTAATTATTAAGAAGACCACCTCTGTATTAATTTTGCTCTGCTCATCGGCGATCCTCCTCGGAGCATATCCAAGGGCAACACACAGCATCAGAGTCTGTGCGAAACGTCATCCGTTGCACGCTGTTGTTAGATGATGTTCTACTTCTTCTTTTTGGCAACCTTCTTTTTGGCAACCTTCTTTTTGGCTGCCTTCTTCTTTACAGCTGCCTTCTTAAAGGCTTTCTTCTTCGGAGCGCATTTCTTCTTGTGCCAACCGTTGGTCATTCGAACTCTCCTTTCGCACTAGCCAAGAATGGCATGAGCTCGGCTAAAATATTTTCTAAGTGAGTCTCTCGCACCTAAGAACAAAGCCAATAGGACTATACCGACCATTATCCAGACAGCAATAGGTGGCGTTTGAGTGCCGACCATCAAATAGATGATGAAGGCACTTAGGACCGAGATAAGGGTGTTCGCGTAGTATTGGTAGTATCGATAGTGATTTTCAACGGTTCCTACAAACGCGGCATATTTATCCTTGTCTTTGAGGTTTTCGAAACGCAGGCCAGGATCACGGATGCCAATAAACTTAAGAAGATGGTCGATGGTTAGCCAGCGTAACGCACTGATGATTAATCCGAGCGCGAGCGAGGCCAAAGTCGCATAAAGGAATCCGCCAACCGTCTGGGCGTAATCCGTCGGTTTGGCAAGCCATTCTGCGACTTCGTTGTATGAGAAGGATAACCCCCACAGAAGAAGGAATCCTGGTAGTAGGAAGGCAATAATGACTCCGAAGTTCTTGTCCGTGACACCTTTCATTCCTGTCTCATCCTTGCGCGTGTATTAGCGATATAACGCTGCGACTTTCCTGCTAGGACGGCGCAGCTATTGTTTGCCATTGAGCACTACAACTTCCGGTGCTCCCTCCAACATTTCGTTCATGCCCTCCTTCTGAAGTCATTTTCATGCAACTGTTGGACGATATCAATCAACAGCGGTTTCCTCCCTCGCGAGACGAGCGCGAACGCCAACGCACCCATCCGGCACGAACTCGCTGTATCCACACCAGTAGACGCTCGCCAATGCTTCCCGCGGGCGGACGTATGTTCATTTCGAGCAACTCCCCTGCGACAGCCGTTACATTGAAGTATGTCGTTATCCTGCTGATCGCTCCGTTGTCAAACTCAAGCAGATCCAATCCGTCGAATTTCACCCTCCTGCCGCTCGGCCCATACCCGGGAGGATCCAGTGAACCCAAATTCGTTGCCGTAATTGTAAACGGCACAGCGCATTTCGTGGAGTCCTCGGCAACGCATATCGGGTATCGAACTTCATAGCGGAAATCCGGGAATGCGCGCAGCAGCGCCTCGCAAAACCGTCGGACCTCATCTCTGCCTTTAGCTGGCTCCGACAGTGCGGGATCATCCCATATAACATCGTCTGTCAAGTGGGACAGCACTCGTGGCAAATCCCGCTCATTCCAGGCGGCGACGAGATCTTTGACTACAGACTCAGCCCCTCCCAAGGCAGATGCCTCGATCGCCTTGCTCCTTAGCTGGTGTTCCACAGTTTCGCCCCCTATTCGTTTGCCGCTTGTGCTCACTTGTGGGAGTGTAAGGTTTTCGGTGTAAACTCCCTTTTTGCATTTATGCCCGCCCTGCCAACCGGTCCCCAAAATAGATCATCAGCTGAGAGTATATCACAGGCCACTCTCTGTGACGGAAGATCCATTTCCTCGACGCGCCTTCGATGGCCAGGTAGACCTGCTTGACCAGGGCCTGCTCGTTGGATAAGATCGCCTTGTTTTTCGCGGTCTTTTTGACTTGCCGGTTCAGACTTTCAATCGGGTTCGTTGTGTAGATCAGGGACCGGATCTCCGGAGGATACTTGAAGAAGGTTACGATCTCGTCCCAGTTCATCTTCCACGAGGCGGAGATATGGGGATAGCGCTTGTCCCATTTTTCCGCGAACTCCTCAAGGGCCGCTGCTCCCCCCTGTTCTGTCGCGGCCTCGTAGATCGCCCGCAGGTCCTTGGCCATCGCCTTCCGCTCTTTCCAGGACACATAGCGAAGGAAGTTTTGGATCTGATGGAAATAATGGGGACAGCTTACCTATTTACCTCATATTGAGAAATATCATCTTCCTTATCCGTCCCATGCTTTGTCATGGGACGAATAGCCAGAATCGTCATCGCCGGCCTTCCTCATCACGTCATCCAGCATAGCAACAGGCGGAAAGTTTCTATCTCAGATCGGAGATAAGGGATTGGCGAGACTACCTGGATGAGGGGGATGAAGAAGAAGAGTTGATGGCATTCAGGAAGGCCACTCAGGATGAGAAGAGCGGGGGGCCAAGAAAAAGAGATAAAAATGAGTGAATATGTAAGCTGTCCCCTATTTTCTTCCGAAAATTCCTATAAACCACCTTGCGCCTAGCGCTTTGCGCGCGACCTGAACCGGCTTGCGATCGCTGCCGGGGCTGAGTGAGCCCGCTTGGCCGGTGTCAGGTTCACGCGTGTTAGACAGGCGCGTCAACATCAAAGGTGACGCTCCAGCCAATTTAAAATATCCATTGCCAGTTCCTCGCGTACGGCAACGAAGTTGTGGCCATCGTGATATGTGAGGAACGTCACATCGGATGCTCCGGCCCCTTTGAGCTTACGATAGAGGGGCAGCAGCATATCCTCGACTGTGACTGATGAGTCGTCCCAGCCACCGATCAACAGGATTGAGCGATCAGCAAGGCGTGAAGCGTTCTCTTGGAGACCATATATGTCCTGGTGGTCGGCGAGCTCCCGAAACGTAGTCTCCAGATCAAATCGCACCGGACCCTCTGGAGCGCGGGTGCCTTCCAACATCCTCCGCATCGCCTCGGCGAATTGAGGGTCGGCATTCATTCTTCGAACCACCACGCCGTGGTCGGTCCCTGCGATCGAGATCACACGACGGATTGACGGATCGACGGCTGCATAGGCTATTGCCATGCCTCCGCCGAAACTGTGGCCTCCCAGCGCTATTCTGGTCTCATCAACGGCGAACCGTTCCCTTGTCTCGGGGCGCCTCAGCCATTCCAGTGCTGCGGCAATATCTTCCAGCGTATGGGCAAAGCTGTTCGTCCCCTCACTGGAATGCATCCCTCGGGGATTGAACATGACAACATTGATGTCGTGCGCGGCCAAGAGAGCGCCTAGACCGAGTACGTCCCGTGGTTTCCCCAGCCACCCCGGGATAAGCAAGAGAGTGGCGATCGGCTCGCCTCCAACAGACGGGAAGAACTGGCCGTGGACTTGATCCCCGCCACTCAGGAACTGGACGGGAACTGACTGAACCTGTTGGCCGAACACGGAGAGGGGGATGACAGCAACGACAACTACGGCGATCTTCCATTGCCTGCGCATGTGATCCTCCTTTTCGTTCGATCCGGCCCAAGCCACTCTGTCTATCGTCTGCGCTTCAGACGCGGCGCCACACCCTGTTCGGCCTGCGACGTCGGCGGCAATTTCTTGTTAGGCGGCAATTGTACTGATGATACCGTCATAGATACCAAGTCCGCCAGATGGGCGCCAGCTGCGCCATCTAGCAGCAGCTCGCCTGAACGTAGCTCGCGAAGTACGTTCGATAGGCTGTGTACAGTGATTCCTGCCTCCTTGACAAGTTCGAGTTCGTATTCGAACTTGATCTGATGTACAACCAGCTCCCGCGACCAGGGACCCGGCGCAAGTTGGTTCCGGAGCTTCCGTTTTTTTGGGTGATCGTACTTCTTCTCGATCCATTCACTGATGCCCTGCCGGAGTTCGTCATCTGTTCTGACCATTGCGCTCGTAGCTGCCCGGCCGGAAGCCTTCTGTACGTCCTTGGGCAGACGGGTCATATAGCTAACCGGTCGGACGGAGGCCTGGACCTCGAGATGCCGGCACTCAAGGGTCTTCCCCATCTGCCGTACCGCGAGAAGGTCAATTTCGTGCACCCCCAGCTTGATTCCACGGATCGTGAAAAATCCCTTTCGGTTTAACCACTCCTCGACCAGTTCTTCCGCTAAAAGTGCCATTTCGTTTTCCTCAACCCGCGACGCCGCACGTCACAGCTTTGCGGCGTGCGGCAGCCAGTACGCAACATCCAATTATTAGGCCCTTCTTCATGCCTCCTCGATCTCGCAAGATTCAGATATCTCCTCAAGGAATTCTGGCTTGATGAATTTGAGCATGTGCCCGACGGCCTTGATCTGTTCCTTGAGAGCTTCAAATGATATAAATCGGCAAATCTCCGAAAGCGGTGGAGCTAGCCTAGAAAAGGTGGGGCGATTAACCTCAGTGATCACCTTGTCGCGTCTGTCATCAGGAGCGACCAGATAAAGCGGAATCGTCAGATTCGGTTGCATGGATACGAGATCGGACATCCGCAACAATCCAGAATATATGGATGTAGTGCTCTCTACTTCGAACGCGGCAACGATCGCATTGCCTTTGAGCCAGAGCACGTCTATAAGCTCAATTGTGCGATTCGTTGCGTCATCGAATTGTAGTGGCAGTTCAGCCTTCATTTTTGGGAAGTCCGTGAACTTCTTCAAATCCCAAGACTTGCCTCTGTCATTTCTGGCAACCCAGAGGTCATAGCCCATGTCGGAGCCTAGCTTCAGAAGGTGCCATTGTATTTCGGTGTGTTCCCTCGGCTTCTTTACCTCGCTTTCCTCCTTTTCAATACTGTCATCCTCGCTATCGGGAACCGTTACGGAGCCGATCTTGGCTTTGAGCGCCTTGGGCCGGTACTTTAGCTTACGTTCATCAACTGGGCGGACAATTGGATTATCTTTTGCATCCAGAATCGCTTTGACGACGGCATTTCCGTCAGCCGATTCCCATCTCGCCGGAGAAGCTCTGAAATGTCCAGTCCATGCCTGAGGGCTGGTGAGATACTGAAAAAAGGACAACCGGTCGCGGAGCTCCAGGACTGGAACCGCAGTATCGGGCTCTAGTTCTGCAACAATCTTCACCTTCAAGCGACATGGAAAGTCTTCGTCCTTCCAAATCGGTTTACTGTCTTTATACGGGCTGTCCAGCACTTCGAGGACACCAATGAATCGTGAAACACCGGTAAGGTAGCATAGGAGGTAGTCGCCGGGCTTGATCTTCTGGACGGTCTTCCAACGCGACTCGCGGAATCCCGAAACCGTGCCGCCGGCAGACTTGAATTCCGCCCATGTCACACCGGTGAACAAGTCGAGCCAGTAGTTCCGCTTTGTCATATCATCTCCTCTTCAGTCCCAATGCTCCAGTTCATCGGCGGGTCGTGCTGCGGACCAGCCGCTGCTACCGGATTCTAGCTCGCATCGTTGTCTCTGCTCACCGACCACCAGATCGCATCGAGGTGAATTCGTGAAATCCGTCGTCTGTCAGCCTCAGCGGTTGCGGCTTCTTGAAACTTGGCGCTTATCGGTTCAGTTAAGTGCTTCACGCCAGGCCACGCCGGAAGCCTTCCACGTCCTGCAGCCCTTTTCAGGTGTACTGCGGTGATTGAGTCAAGGGGTAGCTCGAAATATGGCTCGTTCCAGTGAAGGCCGAATGCGGCATCAAGGTACGTCGTGTAGAGGCAATTCCGTAAGAATATGTTTATCACCTTTCGGGCAAGTCCCCAGTGACGAGCGCCACGCGGCAAGGCATCGCAAAGAGCGTGCGTAGCCGTGTCAAGATTCTTGGCAAACCCTGATTCGGTCGTTTTACCGAACATGCTGAGGTCAAGTTGCCTCAGAAATCGCCGCGGCGCGGCAACGACCCCCGAATTGCCCCGACCGCGTACGGCAGAGGCGCCCACCGAAATTCTCGCCGAGCGACTCTGAAATGCTTGATGCAATTCTCCCTTAGTCATGTGATTGGTGCTCTATTTTGGCTAAAAATATGCATATACCCATTATCACTACCATTAACCTGTGATGTTCAGAAACTCTCAGCCCAAGGATTTGGTAGTAAGAGCAGGATCCAAGAAAGCTTCACAGCAAATGTCCCCCTGCTATCATGAATATAAATAGCAGGCTGACCGGAAATTGTCAACGCAACATTACCTCATTTTCAGAAAAAACGTCTTCCTTATCCGGCCTATCGCGTGTCATGTTACGAATAGCCAGTGTTGTTATTCCCGATCTTCCTCATCACATTATCCAGCGTGGCAACAGGCGGCATGTTTTTATCGAAACTCGGCGATAAGGAATTTGCGAGGCTACCTGGATGAGAGGAAAAAAGGAAGAGTTGGAGACATTCAAGAAACACGAAAGAACCGAAAGGCTATTATTAGATCAAGATATTTTACCAAGATAGAACAGTTGACAGGAAGGCCGCACAGTATAAGGAGAGCGGAGTGGCCAATAAATTCAAGCGATAATAATTGAGTAAATATGTAAGCTGTCCCCAATTTCCTCAAATTGTCTTTGAATTGACGGAATACGAAGGAGGGGGGGCTTCTTCCTTGAAGAATTCGCGGAGCGCAATTACTTCGGGTTTTATTGAGCCTATCTTCATGATAACCTCCTGTAGTGGTATCTATGGCTGATTGTGGCTGTGACTGCTAACGCCTGAATTATGCCGCGACGCGAAGCGGCGTCGGCTTGAATGAGTTGTTAGGCATGATTGGATTTCCCCCGCTTTCTGAATCACCCGGTAATCCCCTCATCACCGCTTCATTAACGCGAACACGCCCCAGCCAAGGTATTCACGCGTGTAAGCGGCGTAGCGCTCGGGTTCCGAGGTCAGTTTGGTTCGAACTTCTTTCGCGAACTCGTCGTCGGGATTGGCTTCAAGCCATCGGCGCATGGTGAGCCATTTGGCCGCCTCGTATCTGTCCCAGCCGTCTTGGTCAGCCAGAACCATTTCAACGACGTCGTAGCCGAGGCGGCCGAAAGACGCGAGAAGTTCTGGAAGCATGAGAAAGTCGGAGATTGAGTTGGCAAGACACCCCTTGGCAACATCTTCCGTCGGCGGCAACTGCCGCCAGTAGGGCTCGCCGATGAGGATGATCCCTCCGGTGCGCAGGCTCCGCGCCAGAAGCTCGATAGTTCCGGCGACTCCACCGGCGATCCAGGTGGCACCGAGACA
>Ga0209164_1001387_pt1 | contig 32016 bp, 30 predicted proteins | sample MTBNYHSulfiMetaG_FD_187458 | JGI IMG/M metagenome (GOLD analysis project Ga0209164, IMG submission 187458) | Enrichment culture microbial communities from rom New York Harbor, USA that are MTBE-degrading - MTBE-NYH (New York Harbor Sulfidogenic)... | ecosystem: Environmental > Aquatic > Marine >... | reverse complement strand
AAGGTGGTCATCGATCATGCAGATCAAGTCCAATTCAAGTAAACATTCCGAATATACAGAAAATTTAAGAATCTTCGAGCCATTATTCGCCGACATCCAGGCATTGGTGAAATCTCTGAAGCATGGTCTCCTTTGGGCTGGTGGCAAGCGCATACCTGGAGATTGGTGCAACATCCCCCGACATCAGAGACGGTTTTGCCGTCTTTCTTTGGGCGTTCTTATCATCGGCTTGGCGCTGATCGTTTCGGCAGGCATCGGCATCTGCGACGGTGTCGACCAGGCCACGGCCCGACGAGTCGCCGAAAATACTCTGCATCACCACATTGCCCTGCACGGAAACTGGAATGGGACCACTTCGCCGGCCGTCGCCCATGGCGAGGCCGTGTCCCACCAGGGGGTTGTGGTGGCCTATAATTTTATGGTGAGGCCCACCGGCCATGTGCTTGTGGCGGTGGATGATGCGTTGAGTCCGGTGCTGCTCTATTCGGCCCGATCATCTTTTGATGCGCAGAGGGTCAATCGCAAGGAGGCTATCGAGAACTGGATCATTCCAGAAATCCATCACCAGGTGAACGCCATAAAAGCCTACCGTGACTCGGGCGCAGGTCTTGCCCGCTCAGCGACTTTATCCACCGGTGCCCGGCGGATCGCCGCTGCCTGGACGGCTTATGCCACGGGAGATCTGAGCGATTTGCAGGAGGACACCCCGAGCCGTTCACTCATCGGCGACAATGAAGGCGAATTCGAGCGCACTCTCGCCGCAGGGGCGACGGTCGGGCCGCTGCTGACGACCGCCTGGGGTCAGGGCAGCCCTTATAATCTCATGACTCCCGACGACAGCTGCAACGGCGGGCATACTGTCACCGGCTGTGTGGCCACGGCCTGGGCCCAACTGCTGCGCTATTGGGCGTGGCCCATTCAAGGTGTCGGCAGCCACCAATATACATGGACGCGCCAGACTTTGGACCCCGAGACTCTGGACCCTTTGACTGAGACCTTGTCGGCGAATTTCGAAGTGAACTATGGGTGGGACCTGATGCCAGGCGTGCTTTCCCAAGAGAGCAGTGACCTGGAGAAAGAGGCCGTTTCACAGTTGATGTACCATATGGGTGTGGCCGCGGAGATGGATTACGGTTGTGACGGTTCGGGCAGCAATGCCTGGGCGGATGATATCCTGGGGGTCTATTTCAACTACAAGCCCGATACGTTGCTCTATATCAATCGCGCGAATCCGCAGCTCAGCGCAGGCGCGTGGTTTGCCTTGATCAAAGCCGAACTCGATGCCGATCCGCCCAGGCCGGTTGTCTTTTCGATTTTCGAGACTGGCGGTGGCGGCCATGAGGTGATCATCGACGGTTACACGACCAGTCTCACAGATAAGGTCCACATCAATTTCGGTTGGGAAAATTATCATGACGGGTACTATGACCTTACAACTGATTTTAATACCGGGAGCTGGGTCTGGGACGCCAACAATCAGCACATCGTCATCGGCATCGAGCCGGACAATAATGCCCCACCGCTGGTCGAAGCCGGTGACCTTCAGGTCGTAGAGGAGGCCGCCCTGGTGCAGTTGAGCGGCAGCGCTGTCGATCCCGAAGGCGTCGGCATCAGTGGTTACACGTGGCGCCAAGTCACTGGCCCGGTGGTGACCTTGTCGTCACCCGACACAACCGATCCTGCCTTTACCGCACCCGACGTTCACGCGGAGACCGATCTGGTGTTTCAATTACGGGCCGACGATGTCAATCGGGCTTTTGCCACAGACATCTGCACGGTCACGGTCCGCAATACGGACGGTTCCACCGCGCCCGCCCCTCCCGCAACCCAACTCGATTCCAGTGGCGGTGGGGGAGGAGGAGGTGGCTGTTTTGTCTCGAGCCTTTCTCCTTTCGATATCCTTCCCTGACCTTGGTTGCGCCGGCGGCGATGCTGTTTCAGTAGAAAATGGGGATTGATCTGGGCTCGATCCCATGTCATAAATGGCCCACTATGAAACCGACACCACATTGCCCACTCACGGATCACCGTCACCGCGTCATCAGCTACCTGCGCGTTTCGATCACGGATCGCTGCAATCTGAGATGCCGGTACTGCATGACCAGTCACACCCGCTGGCTGCCCAAAGGGCAGATCCTCACCCTGGAAGAGATCCATCGCATGGTACGCATCGCCGTGGGACTGGGGATCACCAAGGTCCGCCTGACCGGCGGAGAGCCACTGTATCGCAAGGGCATCGTCGGGCTCGTCCAAAAGTTGGCCGTCGAACCCGGCATCGAAGACCTCTCCATGACCACCAACGGCACGTTGTTGGCCGAAAAGGCGTCGGCCTTGAAGGCGGCCGGACTGAAACGGATCAATATCAGCCTCGACACCACGGATCCACACGATTTCGCGGAATTGACCGGCCGGGACCTGTTTTCCGCCGTCTGGCAGGGGATCATGACGGCCCGGGAGGTCGGCTTTACGCCGATTAAAATCAACGCCGTGGTCCTGCGCGGCTGCAACGACGATCAGATCGAAGCTTTGGCCGAGCTGAGCCGCCGCTATCCATTTCATGTACGATTTATAGAATATATGCCCATCGGCACCGATCCTCACGAGGCAGAGCATTTTTTCTTGCCGATCACCGAAATCGCCCAGCGCCTGGAAAAGATGGGGCGGCTGGTGCCCGTGGCCCATGAAAGACTCGATGGGCCGGCCCAGCGCTATCGATTTGCCGATGCACCCGGCGAAATCGGCCTGATCGGCTCGATGAGTTCCCATTTTTGCGATACCTGCAACCGCATGCGATTGACCGCCGACGGCCACCTGCGGCCGTGCCTGCTGTCCGACGAAGAGGTGAATGTCATCGATGCCTTGCGCCAGGGAGCCAGTGACGAGGAGATTACCGCCATCTACGCCCAGGCCGTGGCCATGAAAAAGGGCCACCACCGGCTCAGTTTTACGGGGGATTGTGCGTTGCGGACCAAGATGGCCAGCATTGGAGGATAGGGCCGGTGCCTTCAGGCCGGGATAACACCAACTGCAGTGCCGTCATTCTGGCCGGGGGCCTGAATACGCGCATGGGGGGCCGCAACAAGGCGTTCATCGAGATCGGCGGCCAAACCATCCTGGACCGCCTGCTGGGCACCCTCAACCCCTTTTTCACCCGTATCCTTCTGGTGACACGTCAACCCGAGCTATACGCGGGCCTTCCGCTGCGTGTCGTGCAGGATGTGTATACCGTGAGATCCTCCCTGACCGGCATTCATGCCGGCCTGACCCATATCGAAACCGATCATGCGTTGATGCTCGCCTGCGACGCCCCTTTCGTCCAGCCGGCTTTGATCCGGCTGTTGCTCGATGCCGTCGATCCCGAGATAGATGCCGTCGTTCCCAGGATCGGCGCTTACTATGAGCCGCTATGCGCCATCTATTCCCGGCGCTGTATCGTTCCCATCGTGGCCCAGCTGGAAAACGGCGTGTACAAGATCACGCGGTTTTTCGATGAGATCCGGGTCAGGACGCTCTCAGAAGAACAGATTCGTGCCGTGGATCCTGACCTGCGTTCATTTCAAAACGTCAATAGCGCCGAGGCCCTGCAGGCGATTCTGGCCCAAGGCCGTCATCGCGGCAGCGGTGAATAGATGATCGGTTGGACCTGCTGGACTTTCGTGTCTCTTAAGCGGCCGGCTTTCTTAAAAACCGTGCTTCGATGAAATCGGCGATGGCCTGAACGTCATCGATGGGCAGGCAAGGCACACCGAGGTCGATGGCAATGTCCGAGACCACGGCGATCAAGTGGGGGGACGAACCCTTGGTGTGCCATGGGTTGCGATGGGCGGTGCTGCGGAACAGCTCGATTTTCGGCATGCCGCTCTGTTTGTATCCTTCGGCGATCACCAGGTCCCGATCCTCGTAAAAGCGATCGACGATCTCCTCGAGACGCATCTCTTGGTCCAAATCCTTGACCATGGCGATTTTGCGTGCCGAGGAAATGACCACGGTGGCGGCGCCGGCCTGCTTGTGGCGCCACGAATCTTTGCCCTCATGGTCGATGTCGAACCCATGGGCATCGTGCTTGATGGTCCCCAAGCGGTAGCCCCGGCGGCGCAATTCGGGGATCAGTTTCTCCAGCAAGGTGGTCTTTCCGGAATTCTTTTTGCTTACCAGGCAGACGACGGGGGGCATGCGTTTCTCCTGTGGGTGAGGTTGATGGTGCATCCCTTATCACAGTCCCGATTTGATCACCAGGTCGGTGATCGGCCCTCTGGAGCGTTCGCCCTTGAGCACGATGTGAGCGTAAATGCGGCTGCCTTTGAATTTGTTGACCAGCCAGTTCAATCCGTTGTTCTCCGGATTGAGATAAGGGTGGTCCACCTGGTTGGTGTCGCCCAGGCAGATGCATTTGACCCCGTCGCCCATACGCGACAGCAGGGTGCGGCATTCGTTCCGCGACATGTTCTGGATTTCGTCGATGATCACTACAGCGTTTTCGATATTCATGCCGCGCACATAGGTCAGGGGCAGCAGCTCGAAGCGGGTCGGGTTGAATTGCGGCGGGTGCTGGTCCGGATCGATGAAGATGCGGTTGGCCGGCCGCAGTTTGTGCAGTTTCATGATCAGGTCCACGATGTAGCGCGTGTAGGGCTCCATTTTTTCTTCCAGGCGGCCGGGAAGGTAACCCAGTTTCTGCCCGATTTCGATCATGGGCTTGACCACGTAGATTTTCTGGTAGGCCTTTTTTTCCAACATGAGATAGAGCGCTGTGGCCAGGGCCAGGAAGCTTTTGCCGTATCCGGCATTGCTCTGGACCGAGACGACGTGGATGGACGGGTCGGTCATCAGCTCCAATGCCAGGTTCTGATAGACGTTGCGGGGAACCACGTTCCACACCTTGTGCTGGTAATCGATGACCTTTTCGCCCGCGTTGCCGAAAAAGAGCGGCTTGCCGGTATCGCCCCACATGAAGCAGTTGGCAAAGCACTCGTCCGGGCGGGTGACAAAGCCGGTGACGTGTTCGGCTTCGGATTTGAACGGCACCGAATCCTTGTAGCTTTCGCTGCGAATGCCGCGCAGGGAGGCCTGAATCTGCATGATCTTGTCGTTGGTCACGAGAATGGGGTGATCCAGTCGGCTGGCCTGGATTTCCTGCAGGATGTGGGTGTCGGCCAGTTGTTGGAACGAGGGGGCCACCCGGTCGGTTTCAAGAATGGTGAACTGGTCCGGGTGGTCGTGCAGATGTTGGATCACCTGGGCCACGATGTGGCCCAGGCGGGGATCCTTTTTGAATTTATCCAGCTCGAGAAGGACATGGTAGGGAATGAAGATGCGGTTTTCATTGCCATTGCGAAGTTTGAAAAGCGCACCGGGGTCGTCCAGCAATACGTTGGTGTCCACGATGTAATTTTTGCTCGGATTCATAGACCTCCTTGGAATGGATCAGGGGTGATGAACGGAGACGCATGGATGCCGGTTCGATGGGTATTTCTGCGGGTTCGGCGGGGCCGATGGGGACACAGGCTGCGGTCGGCGCGATGCGGGTCCCGCAGCCTGGGGTTGGTGAAAAAGTGGATCGTTCTTTTTGATTCACCATGAACTATATATACGTGCACTCCGGCGATCGCACAAGTCCTTAAAGCGGGTAAGCGGTTCGTGTCCCTTTTCCTGTCGGGCCAGACCTGCGAATCGCCTATTCTTCGGTTTGTGAGTTATGTGTGAATGAGAACCGGGTGAGAATACGGTTAGCGTCAAGGGAGCTCATTTCCCGATCAATCTTGCCTTAAATGATTCGGGCAGTTGTGATATAGGCTCCTTTTCCCGTCCGTCCCATACGGTTGGTGAAGCGCTTCAATAGTTACTTTTTTATGGTTTGAATGGATCGTCGATGTTCTGGACCCGCATGAAACCTTACCGTGGTCGGCTGTTGCTGGCAATGTTCAGCGGCATCCTGTTGACAGCGGCCTTTCCTAAAATCGATCAGGGCTGGATCGCCTGGTTCGCTCTGGCCCCGCTGTTGTTGGCGTTGCGCACAACAGACGGGCGCGCCGGTTTTTTGTTGGGGATCGTCGCCGGCATGGTTCACTATCTCGGATTGATCTACTGGACCGCTTATACCATGCACCTTTACGGGCGGCTCCCATGGATTCAGTCCGTTCTGGTGTTGCTGTTGTTTGCCGCGGTCCTCTCCCTTTTTCTGGGCGGCTTTGCCGCCCTGGTGGCTACGCTGGCATCCAGGCCCGCCCACCTGGTGCTCGTGGCGCCGGCCGCCTGGGTGCTGATCGAGTGGTTGCGCAGCTGGGTCCTTACCGGTTTCCCCTGGGAGCTGTTGGGATACAGTCAATACGACCGCCTCTGGGTGATCCAGTCGGCCGATCTTTTCGGTGTTTTCGGCATCTCCGCATTGATCGTGCTGTTCAATGCGGTGCTGACCCTGGCCCTGCTCTACTGGGCCGAGAAACCGTGGCAGCACCATGGGGTGCCGCGTGGGGTGGTGGTGATCGGCGGCCTGCTGGTCGCCGGCCTGCTGGTGGGGACGGCGGCCTACGGCCTGTTTCGCATCCGGCACATTGACGCTCGCATCGCGGAGGCCGAACATGCCGACGTGGCCGTGGTGCAGGGCAACATCGACCAGGCCCAAAAATGGGATGCCAGCTTTCAGGTTCTCACCACGGCCAAGTACAAGGAGCTTTCGGCCGCGGCGGCCGGTGGCGGCGCCCAACTGGTGATATGGCCGGAAACGGCCACGCCGTTTTACCTGTTTCACGATAAATTGCTCACCCAGATGGTCATTCAGGGGATAGAGGATATCGGCACCGACTTCATCGTCGGCAGCCCCAATGTGGATCTGGGCGGCCGTGAGCCGGTCTATTTCAACAGTGCCTATCTCATCGGGGCCGACGGCCAGGTGGGCGGCAAATACGACAAGGTCCACCTGGTGCCCTTCGGCGAATATGTGCCCATGGAACACTGGCTCCCTTTTCTGGGAAAAATGGTGGCCCAGGTCGGGGATTTTCAGGCCGGTCAACAGGGCACCACCTTGCGGTGGCGACAGCATCCCATCGGCATGCTGATCTGTTATGAAGCCATATTTCCCGAGCTGGCCCGGGACATGGTCCGCAATCAGGCCCAACTGCTGGTCAACATAACCAACGATGCCTGGTTCGGGAGGACCAGTGCGGCGTACCAGCACTTCTCCATGGCCGTCTTCAGGAGCGTGGAGAATCGACGATTCCTCGCACGCGCGGCCAACACGGGCATCAGCGGGTTCGTCGATCCCAATGGCCGCATTCTGGCGGCCACGGACCTTTACCAGGATGCAGCCTTGACCGCCCGGGTTCACTTCTTGAGCCAAACGACCCTGTACAGCCGTTGGGGGGACTATCCCCTCGTCCTGTCCGCCCTGGCCGTCCTGGCGGCTTTCGCCGCCGTCCGCTTGAAACGCTCGCGACCCCGTGAAAGCAGGCCGCCCCGGCTTTGAATTGCCATCCAGGCAGCGAACGACTGCATCATATTGACATCCGGATCAATGGGTATAAACTGATGCTCATCCACAAATGGCCAATTGGCCAGTTGTGGATGAGCACAAACTAAAGCCAACACAACAGGAGGGCGCCGCCATGGCCGCAGAAATCAAACAAACCCTAAAAGCTTTACGAACCAAATTAACCCGCCTCGGAGAGTGTCTTTGACCTAACCGCCAAGAAGAACCGCCTGGCGGAATTGGAATCGATCGTGGCCCGCAACGGCTTCTGGGACAATCCCGAGGCGGCCAAACCCCTGCTCAAGGAACGCACCTTTCTGAGCGCACGCATCGAGGCCTACAACAGCCTGCTGACCGATATCGACGACAACGATCTGCTCGTGGAAATGGCCCTGGAAGAGGACGACGCCCAGACCCTGGCCGAAGTGGAACAACAGGTCGACGCCTTGGAACGGCGCATCCACGAGTTTTCCCTGGATATGATGCTCGACGGTGAACTGGATGGCAACAATGCCATCGTCAGCATCAACGCCGGCGCCGGTGGCACCGACGCCCAGGACTGGGCCGAGATGATGCTGCGCATGTACCTGCGCTGGACCGAGCAGCGCCATTACAAGACCGAAATCCTCGATCTGCAGCCCGGAGACGAAGCCGGCATCAAGAGTGCCACCTTTACTGTCAAGGGTCAGTATGCCTATGGCTATCTGAAAAGCGAGATCGGTGTGCACCGACTGGTGCGGATCTCGCCGTTCAATGCCAGCGGCAAGCGCCAGACTTCCTTTGCTTCCGTGTTCGTCTATCCCGAGGTGGACAACGAGATCGTGATCGATATCGAGGACAAGGACCTGCGCATCGATACGTTTCGGGCCAGCGGGTCCGGCGGCCAGCACGTCAACAAGACCTCGAGCGCGGTGCGCATCACCCATCTGCCCACGGGCATCGTCGTGCAGTGCCAGCAGGAAAAATCCCAGCACCGCAACAAGGAGATGGCCATGAAGGTGCTGCGGTCGCGGTTGTATCAGCACGAAAAGGAGAAGCAGGATGCCGAACTGCAACAGGTGCATGACAACAAGGACGAGATCGCCTGGGGCAGTCAGATCCGTTCCTATGTGCTGCACCCCTACCAGATGGTCAAGGATCATCGCATCAATATGGAAGTGGGCAATGTGAACAGCGTGCTCGACGGGCAGCTCGATGCATTGATCGAAGGCGTGTTGCTAAGCGGTGTGGAGTAGCCGTGTCAACGTCGCCGGTGGTCGGGACAGGAATCTGTTATGTGATCGGTCGAGAAGTGTTAAGTTCAAAGTGTTCAGTTTGAAGTGAAGGTATGCTGTCGATTTTTAGATGAAATCCGGTGAGTGACAGACATGATGAGTGTGGATGCCGAGGCCATCATTTTCGAATACTACCGGCGGGGCTCGTCGTTGGCCGATACGCTGTTGGACCACAGCCGCAGGGTGCGGGACAAGGCCCTGGCCGTGGCGAGGGGTCTGACCGGTGAGTCGGTGGATCTGGAATTTCTATCCGCCGCGGCCATGCTCCACGATATCGGCATCATCGAGACCGCGGCCCCGTCCATTCATTGCCACGGCACGCAGCCCTATGTGTGCCACGGCATCATCGGCCGCCGCATGCTCGAAGCCCATGGACTGGACCGGCTCGCCCTGGTGTGCGAGCGCCATATCGGCACCGGGATCACCCGTGAGGATATTCATCGGCAGCGGTTGCCCCTGCCCATGCGTGACATGGTGCCGCTCTCTTTGGAAGAGACGCTGGTCAGCTATGCGGATAAGTTTTTTTCCAAGACCAACGGCGGCTGTGAGCACACCGTAGAGCAGGTCACGGCCGATTTGGCCCGTTATGGCACGGAGAAAGCGGCCATTTTTCTGGCCTGGCACGGTCGGTTCGATGCCCGGTCATCTGCGCTGCCGGCCATGACCGGCATGGGGAGACGGGTTCAAGCCGATTCAAGGAGTACATCATGAGTTCACCGGAAGACAATCGCCGCAGCGGCCGGGTATTGCCCGTGGCGCTGACCATTGCCGGTTCGGACAGCTCGGGCGGCGCCGGCATCCAGGCCGACCTGAAAACCTTTCAGGCCCTGGGGGTTTTCGGCATGAGCGCCATAACCGCGGTGACGGTTCAGAACACCTGCAAGGTGTACGCGGTTCAGACCATGCCCCCCAAAATCGTCAACGATCAGATCGTCTGCCTGTTCGAGGATATTGGCATCGATGCCGTGAAAATCGGCATGGTGGCCGATGCGGCCGTGATCGAAGCGATCGCGGCGGCTTTGTCGGCGGTGGCGCGGCCGCCGGTGGTGCTCGATCCGGTGATGATCTCCAAGAGCGGCTACGCCCTGCTCGATCCCCAGGCGCGGCAGGCGTTGATTCAGCGCCTGTTTCCCCTGGCACAGGTGGTCACTCCCAACATTCATGAGGCCGAAGCGCTGATCGGCAGCCGGATCGAAACCGAGGCGCAGATGCGCACGGCCGCCAAACGGATCAGGGAGCTGGGGGCGGAAAAGGTGGTGGTCAAAGGCGGGCATCTCGGCGGGTCCCAGGCCACGGATATCGTTTTCGACGGTCGGCGGTTCCAGAGCTTGACCAGCGAGCGGCTTGCAACTCCCAATACCCATGGCACCGGCTGCACTTTTTCATCGGCCATCGCCGCCTATCTGGCGAAAGGGGCAGAATTTTTCGATGCCGTGAGCAACGCCAAACGCTATGTCACCGGCGCCATTGCCAACGCCCTGGCCATTGGGAAGGGGCACGGGCCGACCCACCACTTTTTCGATCTGTACCGGCGCGCCGGGCTGACGTCAGATCCAGGCCTGTAGCATCGACTATCCCTTGCTGCGGTTGCCCTGCCGGTCCCAGAACATTTCGCCCTTGGGGCCACCGCGATAACCGTCCTCGAAATGGATACGCGCCCTGATCTGCCCGTTTTCGTAATAGCGGGTCACCACGCCATCGAGAATCCCCGCTTCGTAGGGTTCGACACTTTCGATCTTGCCATCGGGATAATAAAAATAGCTGCGCCCCTGCAACAGGCCGTCTTTATACTCTTTTTTATAGCTGACCATACTTCGTCGGTAATCCTCGCCGCTGCTCGTGCCGGTGATGATGCCGGTGAACGGTTCGTCCTTTCCGATCTCATAGACCAACCCATTGCGCTGAAAGGTTTTCGATGCGTCGATTTCGACCGTGCAGGCGGTCATGAGTGCGCCCGCCAGGAGAACCAACAGCCATTTGGCCGCACAAGAGCATTTGAACCCGAAATTCATGATATTTCCCCAATGACGAAGATCCGCCATTCAATCCTTAAAATGGATGGATCTGTAAAGGTCTCTACCGGACGCTGCCGCAACAACTGCAAACCCGTTGTTGGGATATCGGCAGGACAGCCTGAGACTTTAGGTAGCATCCATCCACAAATGGCCAATTTGTCCGATATCGGCGTTGCGCGGAAAATTTAATCCTCGCAATATCAACTATATGCCTGCGGTTAAATTTTCCGCGCGCCTTGATCTCAACCCAATTTGCCTATTTGTGGACGGACACTATGCAAAAGTCGGATTATCGGTCTTTGTGGGGCGCGATCGCAAGGCCGCCGGGATTAGAGCCCTAAGTACGCCTTGCGCACCTGGTCATTGGCCATCAGGCGTACGGCGCTGTCTTCGAGAATGATGCGGCCGTTTTCCATCACGTATCCGCGGTGGGCCACCTTGAGCGCCTGGTTGGCGTTCTGTTCGACCAGCAGGATGGTGGTGTTGTTTTCGGCGTTGATTTGACGAATGATATCGAAAATACGGCCGACCACCAGGGGGGCCAGCCCCAGGGAGGGTTCATCCAATAGCAGCAGCCGCGGGCGCGCCATCAGGGCTCTGGCAATGGCCAGCATCTGTTGTTCGCCGCCGGACAGGGTGCCGCCGGCCTGGTGGCGGCGTTGGGCCAGGATGGGAAACAGCCCCAGTACATAGTCCATATCGTGTCGGACGACCGCCTTGTCCCGTCTCAGAAAGGCCCCCATGTCCAGATTTTCCAGTACCGTCAGGTAGGGAAAGATGCGACGTCCCTCGGGCACCTGGCAGATGCCGAGCGCCACAATCCGGTCGGGAGAGACAGCGTGGATCGGCCGCCCCTCGAACAGGATCTCGCCGTTGCGCGGCGGCACGATGCCGCAGATGGACATCAGGGTGGTGCTTTTACCGGCGCCGTTGGCCCCGATCAGGGTCACGATATCGCCTTCGGACACCGTTAGGGTGACCCCTTTGAGGGCCTGGATGTTGCCGTAGTAGGTGCGAATGTCATTCAGCTGCAGCATGCGGTCGTTTTACCCTTCATCGGGTTCGCCCAGGTACGCCTTGATTACGGCCGGTTCGCGGCTCACCTCCCGGGGCGTTCCTTCGGCGATCTTTTTGCCGTGATCGACCACATAGATGCGGTCCGACAGGCTCATGACCAGTCGCATATCGTGTTCGATAAGCAGGATCGCGACCCCTTGTTCGTTGCGCAGCCGTACGATCATTTTGTCCAGTGCATCGGTTTCCTGGGCATTCATGCCGGCGGCCGGTTCGTCCAACAGCAGGAGCAGTGGTTCGGTGGCCATGGCCCGGGCGATTTCAAGCCGGCGCTGGGCCCCGTAGGGCAGGTTTTTGGCGAATTCATTGACATGGTGCGCCAGGCCGAATCGCTGGAGCAGTTCGTAGCTGTATGCCACAGCCGCCGCTTCTTCCCGGCATGTGCGCTTGTTGCGCAGAATGGCGCCGGCAATCCCGGCATGCATGCGGCAGTGCCGCCCGATCATCACGTTTTCCAGGACGGTCATGTTGCCGAAAAGCCGAATATTCTGAAACGTGCGGGCGATGCCGTGGGCGGTGACGGCGTTGGGTTTGAGGCCCTTGATGTCGAGCGGCTGGCCATCACCGCGGGTCAGCCGAACGGTGCCTTTCCCCGGCTGATAGATGCCGGTGATGCAGTTGAAAAGGGTGGTCTTCCCGGCGCCGTTGGGTCCTATCAGGGCCACGATTTCACCTGGCGCGACGCGCAAATCGAGGCTGTCGATGGCTCTCAGGCCGCCGAAATCCATGGTGAGCGCCCGGATGTCCAGGACCGCTGTCATCGCATCAAGCATCCTTCTGGGTTTGGGGCCTGTCCTCGAAGTGATAGACGCGCCGCACGTCGCTGACCAGGCCGCCGGGGCGGAAGACCATCATGAGCACGAGTACGGCGCCGAACAGGAGCCAGCGGTAATCGGAAAAAATTTTTAGCGATTCCGGTAAAATGATCAGCAGGGCGGCGGCGATGACGACCCCGGCGATCGATCCCATGCCGCCCAGAACCACGATGCAAAGGATCAGGATCGATTCCCAGATGGTAAAGCTGGCCGGATTGATGAATTTCTGCTTGGCCGCAAAGACCACCCCGGCCATCCCGGCCCACGTGGCGCCCAGGGCAAATGCGCTCAATTTGGTGCGGGTCTTGTCGATGCCCATGGCCTGGCAGGCGATCTCGTCCTCGCGCAGGGCCACCCAGGCCCGGCCGATGCGCGAGTTCTGCAGCCGGCGCACCACGAAAATGGTCAATAGCGCCAGGGCGATCATCAGGTAATAGATAAACATGTGGGTCTGCTGCAAGGTGAGATCCAGCCCCGGCAGGCCCGGCGGCGGGATGTTGTCGATGCCACTGGGGCCGAAGGAGAATTCATTCCAGTTTTCCAGGACCAGCCGAATGATTTCGCCGAAACCCAGGGTCACGATGGCCAGGTAGTCGCCCCGCAGCCGGAGCACGGGAAAGCCCAGCAGCAGGCCGAACACGGTGCCCAGGCCCGCGCCGATGGGCAGGGCGAGCCAGAAACCGATGCCGAAGTGGAAATTGAGTAGGGCATAGCTATAGGCCCCCACTGCGAAAAAGGCGACATAGCCCAGGTCGAGCAGACCGGCCAGGCCGACCACGATGTTCAGACCCAGCGCCACCACCACGTAGATCAGGACGTTGGTCATGATGATGGTCTGGTGCCACGAGACGACAAATGGAAGGGCCAGTAAGAAGAGGCCCGCCAACACCAGGGCGGGCCGGACAATGCGCGGGTTTTTGAAGAATTGCTGGGCGATGAGCGCGGATCGGGAAGGGGCGGCGTCTTGTCTACCTTGCCGGGTTTGCCTGCGCCGCATCAGGCGGCGCCACACCAGCGAGAGTACGAAACTGCCGATGCCGACCCACAGCAGGCGGTCCCAGCGCCATGCGATGGTGTTGTCGATGGTATTGACCCGAATGACCATGATCGGAAAGGTCAGAAACATGAACCAGAGGGCCGCCCCCAGCGATTTTTTAATTTCGGCGAAAGATATCACGAGCCTCGCATGCCGCTCCTTATGCCCCGGATAAATTTCTCAAAAATAGACAGAATACCTTCACTTTAAACTTCAAACTTTCCTATACTTTTTCCATGGCCTTGCGTCCCAGGATCCCGGCCGGCCGGAAGATCAAGATGAAGACGAGGAACAGGAAGGCGAACACATCTTCATAGTCGCTCGAGACATAGCCGGTGAAAAAGCTTTCCGTCCAGCCCAGCACCAGGCTGCCCAGGACTGCGCCGGGCATGCTGCCGATGCCGCCGAGCACTGCCGCGACGAACGCCTTGATGCCGGTGATGAATCCAATGTAGAAATTGATCTGTCCGATGTGCGACGAGATGAGAACGCCCCCCAGGGCGGCCGTGGCCGAACCGATCACGAAAGTCATGGCGATGACCCGGTTGACGTCGACGCCCAGCAGCATGGCCATTTCGCGATCCTGGGCCGTGGCCCGCATGGCCTTGCCCATGCGGGTGAATTTGATCAAGAGCGTGAGCAGCACCATCACCGCGGCTGTCGTGGCGTAAATGACGATTTCGGTGGAGCGCACGATGTGGGCCACCGGTGCCAGAAAATCGAACTCGGGGATCAGGTTGGGAAAGGGCAGAAAATTGCTGGTCTGGGCCAGGCGCACATAATTCTGCAGGAAGAGGGACATGCCGATGGCGCTGATGAGCGCCGAAAGCCGGGGGGCCTTGCGCAAGGGACGATAGGCGATCTTCTCCAGTGTCCAGCCGTAGGCCGAAGCGTATACCACCGCCGCGACTGTGGCGATGCAGAGAATCGCCGCGCTGTTCCAGCCGGCGAAGGTGAGCACGCTGGTCACGATCAGGGCGGTGAAGGCGCCGATCATGTAGATTTCACCGTGGGCGAAATTGATCAGCTCGATGATGCCATAGACCATCGTATAGCCCAGGGCGATCAGCGCGTAGATGCTGCCTCGCGTAAGTCCGCCGAGGAAGAGTTCGAAAAAGTAGTCGAGGTTCATCGCGGGATTTCGACGTATTGACCGTTTTGCACCTGATACATGGCAAACCCGATGCCGATGGCGTCGCCCCGTTCGTCAAACCGGATGATGCCCACGGGCGTGGCGACCCATTCACTGCGCAGGGTCCGCACCAGGTCTTCGTAGTCGGTGGAGCACGATTTTTCGAAGGCGTTGACCAGGGCCAGGGCAGCCGCATAGGCATTGAGGAAGAAGGCGCCTGGCGCTTCTCCGAATTTCTCCTGGTGCGCCTGGATGGCCTCGATGGCGATGGGATTGTGGGTGGTGTCCACCGGACCGGTGGCATAGACCCCTTCGGCGAATTGGCCGGCCACCTTGATGAAGGTGTCGTCCTTGACCCCATCATCCGAAATGAAATGGGCGTCCATGGCCTTCTTGCGCATCTGGGAAACGATCTTGGAGGCTTCGGGGTGATAGCCGCCGAAGATCACCGCTTCGGCTTCGGCCTGCTTGATTTTGTTGACTACCGCCGAGTAATCCACGGCCCCGGGGGTCACCCCTTCGTAGAGCACCACTTCGCCGCGCGGGTCGGCTTCGATGAAGCTCTTGGCGAACTCGGCCAATCCCTTGCCATAGTCGCCTTTGTCGTGCAGCACGGCGATCTTCTTGACCTTCAGAACATCCAGGGCGAAGTCGACTTCCAGGCGCGCCTGGGCGTCGTCAGAGGCGATGGTGCGGAAGAAGTTGGGATAGTCGCCGCTCTGGGTCAAGGCCGGGTTGGTGGCCGAGGGTGACATGGCGACCAGCCGGGACTCTTTGTAGATGCCCAGGGCCGCTTTGGTGGCGCCGGAACAGATGTGGCCCAGTACGGCATGCGCGCCGTCGCCCACCACCTTGGTGGCCGAATTGGTGGCGATCTCCGGTTTGCAGACGTCGTCTTCGACGATCAATTCGATGGGGTGGCCCTTGATGCCGCAGGATGCATTGCGCCTGGCCGCCACCAGCTCGGCGGCGCGTACCGTGGGGATGCCGTAGGAGGCCAGATCGCCGCTATGGGCGCCGACCACGGCAAGCTTGATCGGCGGCAGCGTCTTTTCTTTCGCTGGTGAAGCCGCATCGTCGCTTGGCGAGCACGCCGTTAAGAACGTACCAAGGAACATGACGGAGAGCAGTGCCATGACGGCCAAACGATGGGTTGTCCTTTGGATCCGTGTCATTTATCCATCCTCCTTTTTCTCGCGCTGGGCAGCTGGGTGGCTTGAAAATCTATATATCGGTAACCGGCTAATTTTGCAAATAAACGAAGAGAGGGAAAAATTCCTTGATGACACACCGGGCGGGTGTATATAACCCCACACCATAACGGGTGCCTGTGCAGATATTGGGAGCGCGTGCGGCGATCCCCGAATGCCAGGGACATGCAAGGGAGTGGGCGATGCCTCCGAGAACGATTGGGTTGGTGGTCAAGCCCGACCCCAATGCCCGGCAACACGCCGATGCACTGGAGGCCTGGCTTGTGGAAAAGGGATGCCAGGTGGTTCGCCTGTCCCACTTGGCGAAGCCCGGCACCGCCCCTTGCCCCAGCCAAACGCCGGCACCCAAGGGGTTGTTCTGCGCGGTCGTTTTGGGCGGAGACGGCACCTTTCTCAGTGCGGTGCGCTGGTTGGGCGACAACCAGGTGCCCATCCTGGGCGTTAAATTCGGTGAGGTCGGTTTTCTGGCCGAGGCGGCGGAGGAGCAGATTTATACCGCCGTGGCGGCCATTCTGGAGGGCCAATTCGTCACCTGGCCGCGGATGCGTCTCAATGTCGAGGTGCGGCAGGCCGAGCACCTCGTGGCCAACGAAACCGTATTCAACGACGTGGTGATCAACAAAGGGGCGCTCGCCCGGCTGGCCCTCATCACTGTGCATATCAACGACCGGTATTTGACCGACTATCGCGCGGACGGATTGATATTGGCCACACCGACCGGATCGACGGCCTATTCCCTGGCCGCCGGCGGACCGGTCATGCAGCCGGCCGTTCCGGGGATTCTCATCACCCCCATTTGTCCGTTTACCCTGACCAACCGTCCCCTGATCGTTTCCGACGACAGCCGGATATCGATCCGGCTGGCCGAAAAATCAGCCGACATCATGCTCACCTTCGACGGCCAGGTGGGGATGCCCATCGACCAGAGCCACACCATCGTGGTCCAGAAATCCCCGGTGCCGGTTCAATTGATCGCCCTTCCCGGCCGCAGCTTTTTCGATGTCTTGCGCACGAAGTTGAGATGGGGGGGGAGTCGGACATGAATAACAAGTTTTAAGTTTAAAGTGTAAAGTTTTAAGAGAAGGTATTCTGTCGATTTGATCTTTATTAAATAGACAACCTACCTTCACTTAAAACTTTAAACTGAACACTTTAAACTTCTTTTTTTTACGGCCTCGCCCCGGCGTCGGTCATCTGCGGCACCGGATCGGGCGGCAGGTTCCCCCGGATCAGGATACTCTTCTGCATGGCGTCGACCACCCGGTTGACCTCTTCGACCCCCTGGCGGATCTCCAGGATTCCCTCTTTGAAGGTGGTGGTGATCTCGGGCACCTGGCGGCTGCCGGCCTTGATGTTCTCCATCGTGGTTTTCAGGTCGCCGGCCGATGTCTCGATGGCCTGCAGGATGGTCCTGGCCTCCTGGATGCTGGCATTGATGGCGTCGCCGGTTTTTCTGAAAGCGGCCAGGTTTTCGTTGACCAGCTGCACGGTGGCGGGCGTCATGGCCGCCGCCTGGTCGATATTGGCAAGTATATCGCCCATCTGCTCGATGTTGTCGACGATGCGCTGCATCAGATTTTCGGATTTCAACATCAGGCCCATGGGCCCCTTTCCAGCCTCGAGGTCCGCAGTAAGCTTGGCCATATCCCTGCTGATGCGTTCGAGATTGTCCAGTGTGGCGAGCAGCGGGCCGTTGGGATCGCTGAGGTTTTCGCTGACCTTGGAGATGTCCTGTATGGCCGTGACGACCATCTTGGCCGTCTTTTCGACTTCGAATTCGGTCAGCAGATCGTCGATGGATCGCTTTTCACGAGACGGAATGGCTCCGTTTTCGGCAATGGGCGGTGCCTCGGCCGAGCCCGGCAGGATGGCGATATACTCGGAGCCGATCAGGGTGGGGCTTTCGACCACGGCCACCGCGTCTTCACGGATGCGCGGGATAAATTTTTCCCGGATGGCCAATTTGACCAGCACGCGGTTGTTTTCAAGGGTGATGTCATCCACCTTGCCGATATCGGCTCTGAAGAGTTTGACCGGCGCGTTGACTTGCAGATTATAAGTTTCGTTAAACGTGGTGTAGTAGGTCACATACGTTTCGAACCAGTCTTTGCCGCGCCCGATCATGACGACGCTCAACAGGAGCAGCAGGAGAACACCTGCCACGAAAGCGCCCACCATCTTTTCTGTCTTTGAGAATTCCATCTCCATGTCGATTTGTTTCTCCGCCCGGCAGACCGTTGGATGGCGGCCGGGATGGTGTCATGGCGATCCGTCTGATATTGTCCCGGGCACCGTCATCGTCAAGCTGCCCTTGTCTACCACAATTTTTCGATTGGCGAAACGCGAGACCAACCGTTGATCGAAGGATAGGAAGACGGTCGGCAACCGTTGCGCGATCATTTGTTCGAAAAGGGCGACAAGCAGATCGAATTTGGCATGCCCGATAAAGTCTTCGGGCTGGGAGAGCAGCATCACGTGTGCCTTTTTCGTCCACTCGCGGATAACGATGGCCGCTTGAATCTCCATGGTATTGAGCTGGGACGGCCGTTGGTCGAGTTTTTCCATCAGGCCGAAGGATTGGCAGAGGTGGAGAACGTCGGGTTCAAGATCAATATCCAGGCGGTCTTCATGGTAGTAGCGCTGCAGCAACAGGTTTTGGCGAACCGTCAAGTTGCTGATCAACGCAGCGTCACGAGCCACATAACCGATCAGCTGCTTGCAGCAGAGCATGTCGCCGTAGCGGCACAAATCGTGAGGTTGTCCGTTAAACACATAGGTGCCTTTGGACGGCATCGCCAATGTGGCCAGGGTTCTGAGAAACAGTTGCGCATCATCGGAATTGGGACTTTCGATGGCGCACACGTCCCCTAATGCCAGGGTAAAGGAGATATCACGCAGTCCCTCTCCGGAACCCTGGGGTGGCACACTGTAATCCTGGAGTTGCACAACATACATGGCTATAAGTAAAAAACGATTGAAATCAATGCGTTAATAACCAGACAATAGAAAAAACATTCGATGGCCGAGCGCGATGTGGCCACCGGCACCTCGGTGATGCGAATTTTGGTTTCGAACCCGCGATAGAGGCTGGTCACGGTAATCACGATGCCGAAGACCACCGCCTTGAGGAACCCGACCCCGATATCCGCGGGTATGATGGCTTTGGCGATCTGGTAGAGGAAGTTGCCCATGGGAATGTCCGTCACCGCCCAGACGACGACATAGCCCCCCAGTAACGACACCAGGTCGAACACGATGAACAGCCCGACCATGGCCGATGTGATCCCGATCAGACGCGGCAGACACACCACGCGGATCGGGTCCAGGCCAGCCATCTCCAGGGCATCCAGCTCATGCAGCACCCGCATGTAGGAAATTTCGATGGTGACCGCGGTGGCAGACCGCAGGATCACCAGCAAGGCGGTGATGACCGGACCGAGTTCGCGGATGATCAGCAGGACCGACAGGCGGCCGAAATCGTATTGTCCGGACAATTTGGCGAATTGGACGATGACCATGCTGCCGACCAGCAGGGCCACGGGTATCAGGATCGGCAAGGCCTGCACGGCGGTGAAATAGAGTTGTTCGAGGACGATGCGACGGATCAGGGCACGGCCCGCCCGGGGGCGGTCTCGAATCTGGGCGAGCATGCGGTAGAACAATGCGAACAGGTCCAGCATGTGGGTGTAGGCATCAATGGTCTTGCGGCCGATATAACCGATCACCTGTTCCATAACCCGTGGCTGGCCCCGTTGCCCCTCGTCTGAGGATTGGTTGACTTCCAGAGAGTCTTACAATATATTGTTCGACACGGTCAATAGTTTGGATAACTACTTAAAAACAGTAGATTAATGATGCGCATCTGGTTTTTCTTGAGTTGCTGCCTGCTGATGGCCTGCCCCCTGGTCGGTTTCGCCGAACCTTACGGCGCGTTCGTTGAAAGCCTGCCCAACGGTAGAATCCATTGGAGCGATGGGGTCCTGACGGCCCACAGTAAAATTTTTTCCGACAACCCATCGGTCGAAGGTGGCCTATCCAGGGAAGCGATGCTGCGTCAGGCCCGGGAAGAGTCGATTCGGCAGTTGCTGGTGACGATGGCGCATATCCGCATGGATGCCTTCCGGTATGTGGGTCATGTCATGTCGGCGGACCCGAGGGTTGCGGCCAGGGCCGAGGAGATGGCGGCCGCCGCTTCGGTTGTCGAGGCCGAGCCATCGGATGAAGCGGGGGATGTCGCGGTCCACGTGCAGATGCCCATGCTCGGATCACTGGCTCAATTGGTGTTGCCCGAGTCGATCAAACCGGTGGAGAGCATCAAATCCTTCACCCCGGCTGCCCCGGAAAACACGGCGTCCGGATTTCCCGAACTGCGCACGCCGCCGGAGGAGCCGAATGTCTTTACCGGGCTGGTCGTCGATGCGCGCGGCACGGGCGCCCGGCCGGCCATGGTGCCCATGCTGGTCGATGAGAACGGCAGGGAGATCTACGGATCGGCCTTTGTCAGCCGTGATTATGCGGTGCAGCAAGGCGTTTGTATGTATGTCAGTGCCCTGGATAAACCCGAGCGGCATCCGCGGGTGGGGCCCAAGCCGCTCGTCGTAAAAGGGTTGCACACCCTCGAAGATCGAAATTGTGATGTGGTGATCAGCAATGCCGATGCCGCCAAATTGCGGGACGCATCTGCCAATCTGGGGTTTTTGAAAAAATGCCGCGTGATCATTATCCTTGATCCGTAAGTGTGCCGAGGTGGTGTGATGTCAAAGGTAAGATTTTTCTGGTGGGGGACCGCGTTAGCAATTTTGATCGTGATGGCATGCGGCCCGAACACCATTTTTCTGCGCCAGGGGTTGGACACGCCGGCCCATCATGTGGCCAACGGGCAAACCTTGATCGACCGCAAGAAATTCATCGATGCCTGCAGGGAGTTCGAACGGGCAAGAGAGCTGGATCCCTATTATACGGATGCCTATATCGGCCTGGGTCTCTCCTATGCCGGCAGCGGCGATTTTCCCAAAGGGTTGGAAATGATGCGGCTGGCCGAGGCCATGGCGGACAACGCCCAGGAACGCGAGAACGTCCAGCAAGGATATGAACGATTGAACCGCTTCAAACCGTAATCCCGCCTTTCCTCCATCTTCGAGGGCCATTCGCCCTTGCCTGCCTTCAGCCGGTTTGCGGCCGGCGCTAACAGAAATCTAACACGAGACAAACAATAGCCAAACAGGCCGGGGTTAGCTTGGCCGTGTGGTTGTTCGGGAACATGGTGTTCCCGGGAACTGGATCGTGCCGATGTGTTCAGTGAGGAGACGCATTGTCTGGAGATATGAGCATCGAGTCCATTTATAAGGGTGTATGTGGCTTAATCGACCGCGTCATCGGCCGATGCAGTGCCGGCCGGCCGGCATGGGCCGATCGTTGCATGCCAGTGATTCCGGAGCGTGTCGTATGAGCTCTCCCGGGATTGTAGTGATTCTCCTTCTGGGGATGACGGCCCTGGCCTATTACATTGGATTGCGTCGCTCCGTTGCGGTAGCCGGCAACCCGGCCGCGGTGCGTGCCCTCCATTCGCGACCGCCGTATCACGGCATGCTCACCGCCTTGTGGTGCGGCCTGCCCGCCCTGATTATCTTCGCCGGCTGGCAGGCCTTCGAATCCACGGTGATCACCCACTTCGTGGTGGCCGCGTTGCCGCCGGAGCTTCGCGAGCTCTCCCCCGCCCAGTTGAGCCTGGTACTCAACGACATCAAAAACCTCAACAGCGGCAACATTCTGTCCGGCCAAATCAGTCCGGCCATCCAGGCGGCAGCAGACCATTATCGGCGTCTCCAGGGGATCGGAGACATCGCCTTGGCCGTGGTGGTACTGACCGTAGCCATCTCGGCCATGGCGTTACTGCGCAGCCGGATCAATACGCACCTGAGGGCCCGCAACCACGTGGAGCGCATCATCCTGTGGGTCCTGGGGGCCTCGTCGACCGTGGCCATCTTCACCACCATCGGCATCGTGCTGTCGGTACTGTACGAGGCAATTCGATTTTTCAAGGCCGTTCCAGTCACCGAGTTTCTCTTCGGTTTGCAATGGAGCCCCCAGATGGCCATCCGCAGCGACCAGGTAGGCGCCTCGGGTGCCTTCGGCGCCATTCCGGTATTCGCCGGCACGTTGCTCATATCGGGGATCGCCATGGCGGTCGCCGTGCCCATCGGGCTGATGGCCGCCATCTACATGTCCGAGTACGCCGGCAAACGCTTTCGGGCCGTTTCCAAGCCGCTGATGGAGATCCTGGCGGGCATTCCCACGGTGGTTTACGGCTTTTTCGCGGCCCTGGTGGTGGCGCCCATGATTCGCGATTTCGGGCAGACCGTGGGGCTCGATGTTTCTTCGGAAAGTGCGCTGGCCGCCGGGTTGGTGATGGGAATCATGATCATTCCATTTGTCTCCTCGCTTTCCGACGACATGATCAACGCCGTGCCCCAATCCCTGCGTGACGGCGCCTACGGGCTCGGTGCCACCAAGTCCGAGACGATCAAGCAGGTCGTGTTGCCGGCCGCTTTGCCGGGCATCGTCGGGGGAGTCCTGCTGGCGGTCTCGCGGGCCATTGGAGAGACCATGATCGTGGTGATGGCCGCCGGCCTGACCGCCAATCTGACGATGAATCCCTTAAAAACCGTGACCACCGTTACCGTACAGATCGTTACGCTGCTGGTGGGCGACCAGGAGTTCGACAGCCCCAAGACATTGGCGGCCTTCGCGTTGGGCCTGCTGTTGTTCATCATCACTCTGGGATTGAACATCATTGCCTTGAAGGTGGTGCGCAAGTACCGGGAGCAATATGAATAAGGAACTCAAGACCATCGATATCGTCAACCGGGGTCTGAAACGACGATACCGGGCCGAGCGGCGCTTCCGGCGCCTGGGTTTGGGGGCCATCGTGATCAGCCTGGTGTTTCTTTCGATCTTGTTCGCCAGCATTTTTATGAATGGCCATGGGGTGGTGTTCCAATCCCGTATTGAGCTTGATATTTTTTTCGACCCCGAGCTTTTCAGCGAAGGCGACGTGGGCCGTCAGGACTACCCGCGTCTCGTAAAAACAGCCCTTTACAATATGTTTCCGGAGGTATCGGGGCGGAGTGCCAAGCGCAGTCTGTATGCCCTGGTCAGCTCGGGTGCGGCCTTTCAACTGCGCGCCATGGTCCTCGAGGACCGCGAGCTCATCGGCAAAACCCTCCCGATCTGGGTGCCGGCCGACGATGACGTCGACATGCTCGTCAAGGGGCACCTGGAGCGGGAGAGCGGGCGCCTTTCCGAACAGCAGCTGACCTGGATCGACCACTTAATCTCCCAAGGGCGGCTCGAGAAAAAATTCAATACCGCCTTTTTCACTTCCGGCGACAGCCGCGAGCCGGAATTGGCCGGTATCTGGGGGGCGGTAAGCGGCAGTTTTTTTACCTTGGTGGTGACCCTGCTGTTGTCGTTTCCCATCGGGGTCGCATCGGCCATCTACCTGGAAGAGTTCGCGCCGCGCAATCGCTGGACCGACCTGATCGAAGTCAACATCAACAACCTGGCGGCCGTGCCCTCCATCGTGTTCGGTCTGCTCGGTCTGGCCGTATTCCTCAACGCCTTCGGCATGCCCCGATCGGCACCGGTCGTGGGCGGCCTGGTGTTGTCGCTGATGACGCTGCCCACGATTATTATTGCCAGTCGCGCGGCGCTGCAATCCGTGCCGCCGTCGATTCGGGAAGCCGCCCTGGGCGTAGGGGCGAGCAAGATGCAGATGATCCTGCATCATGTCCTGCCGCTGGCCCTGCCCGGCATGCTGACCGGTACCATCATCGGCATGGCCCGTGCCCTGGGAGAGACGGCACCGTTGCTCATGATCGGCATGGTGGCCTTTATCGTGGATATTCCGGCCGGCTTTACCGATCCATCGGCCGTGCTGCCCGTGCAGATCTATCTTTGGGCCGACAGCCCGGAACGGGCCTTTTTGGAGCGGACCTCGGCCGCCACCATGGCGTTGCTGGTATTCCTGATCGCCATGAACGGTTTGGCTGTGGTTTTAAGGAAGAAGTTCGAGCGCCGCTGGTAGCGGCGGATGCCGCCGGCATGTCCATATCGGGCTATTTACGGCGCCGTAAACAAGTAAATGAACGAGAGACCTATCAAGGAGGAAGTCATGTTAAGAAAAAGAGTAGCACAGTGGGTAGCCGCCGGGTTGTTTTTTGCCGGATCGGCGGGTCTGGCGGCGGCCGATGCGGCCAGGGATTATGTCAGTATCGTGGGGTCTTCCACCGTCTATCCGTTTGCGACGGTGGTGGCCGAGCAGTTCGGTAAAACCACCGCGTTTAAGACACCCAAAATCGAATCCACCGGTTCAGGCGGTGGATTCAAGCTTTTTTGCGCCGGTGTGGGCGTGCAGCATCCGGATATCACCAATGCCAGCCGCCGCATGAAACCGACGGAATTCGAGATGTGCAGCGAAAACGGCGTGAAGGATGTGGTCGAGGTGAAAATCGGCTACGACGGCATCGTGGTGGCCAACTCCAAAAAGGCGGCCCAGCAGAAATTGAGCCGCAAAGACATCTACCTCGCCCTGGCCAAACAGGTTCCGGATCCCAAGGGCGGGCAAACGCTGATCGACAACCCCTATAAAACCTGGAAGGATGTCAATTCCGCGCTGCCGGCCGTCAAGATCGAAGTCCTGGGGCCGCCGCCCACTTCAGGAACGCGCGACGCCTTTGTCGAACTGGTGATGGAAAGCGGGGCCAAATCTTTTGACTGGATCGCTGCCATCAGGGGCAAGGACAAAAAGCGTTTCAAGGCGATTGCCCACACGATCAGGGAGGACGGCGCCTACATCGAAGCCGGTGAAAACGACAACCTGATCGTTCAGAAACTGGATGCCAATCCCAGCGCCATGGGCATCTTCGGTTTCAGTTTCCTCGATCAGAATGCGGACAAGATCCAGGGCGCCATGGTCGATGGGGTTGCCCCGACCTTCGAAGCCATTGCCGACGGCAGTTATCCGGTATCGCGGCCGCTGTTTTTCTACGTCAAGAAGGCCCATGCGGGCCAGATCCCGGGGATCAAGGAGTATCTTGGAGAGTTCACTTCTGAAAAGGCCTGGGGCGATGAGGGCTATCTGGCCGACAAGGGCTTGATTCCCATGCCGGAAAAAGAGCGCAAGCAGTTCAGCTCCGATGTGAAGACCCTGAAAAGCCTTTCCATCGGTCAATTAAAGTAGTGGCAAAATAGGGGAGAGATAGCGGTTTCTGGAGAAATTTTTCCCCGGCGTGTTTAGGGCGGGCTTCATGCCCGCCCTTACGGATTGGATGATTCGTGTTTATTTTAAATTGTTTGGGGCGGCGCACGGCCGGTTTGCGCGGCGGTGCGCCGTATGTTATTCGTGTAATTGGGTTTGGAGTGATGCCATGATAGTCGCCTTTCAGCACGATCAAACCTCACAAAAGGAGTTCGGTGTGAGCAGCGAGGAGAAGGCCGGAAGTCACAACACGCAGACCGCCTCTGACGACAAGGTCATTGCGCCATACAAAAACAGGGGCGACGGCCACACGGTGGGGCGGCCGTTTGTCGACGATCCACGCATGACCTGCCGCAATGTCAATGTCTACTACGGTGACAAACATGCCATCATCAATGTCTCCCTCGATATTGCGCGCAACGAGGTCATTGCCATGATCGGTCCCTCGGGGTGTGGCAAATCCACCTTCATACGCTGCTTGAACCGCATGAACGATACCATCGAAGGATGCCGGATCACCGGCGAGATCCTGCTCGACGGTGTCAACGTCTACGATCGTCAAATCGATGTGGTGCCGTTGCGGGCCCAGGTGGGAATGGTGTTTCAGAAACCGAATCCTTTCCCCAAGTCGATTTACGACAATGTCGCCTACGGTCCCAAGATTCACGGTCTGGCCCTCAACCGCGCCGAGTTGGACGAGATCGTGGAGACGTCGCTGATCAAGGCGGGATTGTGGGAGGAGGTCAAGGACCGGCTCAACCACCCGGGCACCAGCTTGTCCGGCGGACAGCAGCAGCGCCTCTGTATCGCGCGCACCATTGCGGTCGGTCCGGAAGTGATCCTCATGGATGAGCCGTGCAGCGCCCTCGATCCTATCGCGACGGGCAAGATCGAAGAGTTGATCGACGAGCTGCGGCAGCAGTACTCCATCGTCATCGTGACGCACTCCATGCAGCAAGCGGCCCGCGTTTCCCAACGCACCGCCTATTTTCATCTGGGAGACTTGATCGAGGTGGGCAGCACCGAGGAGGTGTTTACCACCCCCATGCACAAGCTGACGCAGGATTATATCACCGGCCGATTCGGATAGGTGGTGTCGGGAGGAACGCATGTCAAAGCATTTGCGCAGAGAACTGGAAAAAATTAAGAAAAAGATGCTCTCCCTGGGCGCCCTGGTCGAAGAACGGGCACGCATGGCGGTCGAGGCCGTCGAGGGGCGGGATGCCGATATCGCCGAGCGGATCATCAATTCGGATTGGGAAGTCGACGAGATGGAGGTGGAGATCGAGGAAGAGTGCCTGAAGCTGCTGGCGCTTTACCAGCCGGTGGCCGTGGACCTGCGGTTTCTCGTCGCCACCATCAAGATCAACAACGACCTGGAGCGCATCGGCGACGAGGCGGTCAATATCGCCGAACGTTTGCAGGTCGTGGCCAAGCGTCCGCCGCTGGCGTTTGTCTTCGATTACACCCCCATGGCCGAAAAGGTGCTGGCCATGCTCAAGATGAGTCTGGACGCCCTGGTCAACCTGGATGTGGACACGGCCTACAAGGTCATCTTCATGGACGATGAGGTGGACGATATCCAGGTCCAGGCCTATCAACGCATCAAGCAATCGATCAAGGAGAATCCGGACCGGGTCAGCTTACTGATCAACCTGCTGCTCATTTCGCGCCACCTGGAACGGTTGGCCGACCACAGCACCAACATCGCCGAGGAGGTGGTCCATCTGATCGAGGGCGAGATCGTGCGGCACGGGAAGATTCCCGAATAAATCAGTCGAGATTCAGAAAGGAGGACCTCATGAAGGTATTGATCGTTTTTTATTCCACCTATGGGCATGTGTACCAAATGGCCGAGGCCGTGGCCGAAGGCGTCAGGCAGGTTCCAGGCGTCGAGGCGGTGCTGCGCCGTGTACCGGAAACCCTGCCCGATGAGGTGTTGGAAAAAATGGGCGCCCTGGAGGCCCGGAAGGCGTTTGCCCACATTCCCGTCGCCACGGTCGACGAACTGCCATCGGCCGATGCCATCATTTTCGGGACGCCCACGCGATTCGGCAATATGTGCGGCCAGATGCGGCAATTTCTGGATACCACCGGACAGCTCTGGTCCCAGGGGACCTTGGTTGGAAAGGTCGGCAGTGTTTTTGCGAGCACGGCGACCCAGCACGGGGGGCAAGAAGCCACGCTGCTCTCTTTTCAGATTACCCTGCTGCACCATGGGATGGTCATCGTCGGTCTGCCCTACACCTTTCAGCAACAGATGCGCAACGATGAGATCACCGGTGGATCACCTTATGGCGCGACGACCATCGCAGGCACCTCCGGAGAGCGCTGGCCCAGTCAAAACGAACTGGACGCGGCGCGCTTCCAGGGTAGACACGTGGCTGGCATAGCCGCCCAGCTGAAAGCATAGGCCCCTGGTTTTGCTTTCATTTCAATAGGAACCCTTGCGGTATGCCCGAAAAAAGGGCATAGTGGCCATGACATGCCGGTCTGCAAAAACCGGGACTTTCCTCTCCCACCTTTTGGATGAAGAAAGGATTGGCGCTCATGGTCTACACGACAGCTGAATTTTCGATCGAAATCACCGAATTGAAAAAGCAATTCCGCGTATCGAGTTTTAGCGGAAACGAAGGGCTGTCCCAGCTGTTTGGGTTCCAGGTCTATCTGCAGTCGCAGGATGATGAGATCAAGGCCGATGACATGGTCGGGAAAGCCGCCGTGTTGACTATTAAAAACGGCCCTGAAACCCGGCGGATCTGCGGCGTATTTTCGCGGTTCTGGTGGATCGCGGAAGTCGACGGCAACACAATCTTTTACGCCGATCTGGTGCCGGCCCTCTGGTCGCTGACCCAACGTTTCGATTGCCGGATTTTCCAAAACAAAACGGTGCCTGAAATCATCGCCGAGGTGGTGCGCGAAGCCGGTATCAGCGCGGATCATCTCAATGCCCAATTGTTACGCAACACCTATCCCGTGCGCGAATTTCGCGTTCAGTACCGGGAATCCGATTTCAATTTTATGGCCCGCCTGATGGAAGAGGAAGGGATCTATTTCTATTTCGATCACCATTACGACGAGCAGCAGGGTAGCGGCCATCATGTGCTGGTCATGGTGGATGCCCCCTCGTGCCACAAATCGATCGACGGGAAGCCCGAGGTGTTGTTCCATGAAGTCACTGGAGAGGTCCAGGACGAGGAGCACATTTACGATTACCGCTTCGGGTATCAAATCCGCCCCAATGCCGTTTCCTTAAGAGACTACAACTACGAGCGGCCGGACATCGTGCTGCAGGGCAAAGCCCAGGGCAGCGCATCGGGGCATCTTGAACTCTACGATTATCCGGGGGAATTTGACGAGTTGCCCGAAGGCAACCAGGCGGCCCGCATCCGTTATGAAGAGATGCAGGCCCAGACCGCCTTCGGATCGGGGCAGAGCAATTGCTGCCGTTTGACGCCCGGATTCCTGTTCAAAATGGAAGGCCACGCGCGGAAAGCGTTCAACCAGGAATACATGCTGCTTTCGGTGCAGCATTCCGGTTCGCAGCAGAAGACCCCGACAGATCCGGAGATCAAGGGACCGGAGGACTTAGTTACAGGATTGCTGTCGGAGATCGGGCTGGACAAGCTGGGGCCCCTGTCCGCCGACCAGATCGTCCCCGGGTTGTTGTCCAACACGGGGATCGCCGCCCAACTGCCCAGCCTGGCACTCGGAGCGCTGGGCCCGTTTTCATTGTTCGACATGTATAACAACCTGAAAAAGGTAATTGACGCCCTGGCCGGCAAACCCGACACCCAACTGGTCTATAGCAATGGGTTCACCTGTCTGCCCGCCCAGATCGCTTACCGCCCACCGCGCGTGACTCACAAACCGGCCATTTTAGGCTCCCAGACCGCCGAGGTGGTCGGTCCACCGGAAGAGACCTGTTACATGGACGATCTGGGGCGCGCCAAGGTCAAGTTTCATTGGGATCGCGCCCCATCCGACGATGAAAAGCGAACCTGTTTCCTGCGGGTGGCCTATCCCTATGCTGGTTCGGATCACGGCTTTCAGTTCCATCCCCTGACTGGTGACGAGGTCGTCGTGACTTTCCTGGAGGGCGATCCGGACAAACCTTTGATCACGGGCGTGGTCTACAATGGTTTGAACCGACCGCCGTTGAAACCCGAAGAACGCATTCAGAATGTCATCCTGACGCCGTATCAACACCGATTGCTTTTCGATGACCGCGAGGCCCGCATTCACCTCAAGACCGGCGGTAACCAGACGATCGCCATGGCCGACGGAGCCGGGGACAGCGAATTCGGCAATGAAGCCAGGATCGCCACGGCGGACGACCACTCGTTGCACCTGTGCAAGGGCACCCGGGTCAGCGGGATCAAACTCGAGACCGAAGACGGTCAGAAAGCTGCGTTGTGGGATGCGCCATCCCCGGCCGGTATCCTGCTGGCGGACAATGGCGAAGACCTGAAGGTCTGGCTCAACTGCGGAGAGAAGAAGATTCTTGTTCAGAACAAGTCCGACCAGGAGATCCAAATCGATTGCCGGAACGGCACCGTACGCGTCATCGGCGGCGGGGTGGAGGTGGTCGGCGGCCAGGTGAACGTGAACGGATCCAGCGGCGTGAACATCAAATCCGATGCCAAGGTGGCCATAGAGGCGCCAACCATCGAGGCCCAGGCCGCGGGATCCTTTTCGGTCAAGGCACCGCAAATCAACCTGGAAGGCGCGACGATCAAATTGTCCGGGGGGCTGATCAATCTGGACGCGGCCCTGGTGAAGGCCATTCTGATCCAGACCCAAAGCCTCGTGTCGACCAGCGTGGTTTCGTCCAGCTATACCCCCGGCGTAGGTAATATCATGTAACAGGCATTCCATTTGTTTGCATCCCCCCTCAGAATCAAGGAGAAAATGGTAACGATGGCTTTAAACGAGATCAAAGAGAGAGCTGCCATGCTGGCCGATCACGATTGGAATCTGCCGGCTATCGAAGCGAAATTCAGACACCTGGTGGAACACGGTATTCCCGACCAGCAGCCGGATCCGGAAAGCCTGATTCGTGGGAAAAGCGATTTTCTGGATCGGGTTCAGCAGAACGCAGAGCAGTACTGTTATCTCACCCGCAGCTGCGCCAAGGGATCCGCCCTGTCGCTGTTGGAGGCGTTCGGGCTGGGGAACATGGAGATCATTAAAGCCATGGCCCCGTTTCCCGGTCTGGCCATGTCCGGCGGTATATGCGGCCCCGTCGCCGGCGGGCTGGTTGCCCTGGGGCTCTATTTTTCCGATAAGGATCCGGCCAACTTCCAGAATATCGCTCACTATATCGCCGGTAGGCAATATATCCAAAGATTCAAGGGGATCTTCGGCAGCCTGTCATGCGCGGATATCCAGCAGTTGCTGCTGGGCAAGGCCTATGATCCCTTTGCCGGGCCTGGCGAGTGGGAGGGGTTCAACCAATCCGGCGCCAGGGCCAAGTGCCCGGTCGCCCCTGGCCTGGGCGCCCGACTGGCAGCGACAATTATCATTGAGAGTATGGAAAAAGAATCAAAAAAATAGTGGATTGATTACGATCCAGCCAACAAACACCATGCCGATGACAGAGACGCGCCACAAACTCCAAGGCCAACACAGCCCGACACGTCTGACGACCCTGGCCCGACTGATGATCGCCGACGCCGATCTGTCGCCGCTGCTCGAGGAAATCAGTTTGTGCCTGAAAGATCCGGACGAAGGGGTGCGCCAATTGGCGGCGGCCGTTCTACCCAAGGCGGGCCCGGGCGCCGTCGACCACCTCATCATGGCCCTCGATGCACGGCAACCCCCATCGGTGCGCCATACGGCGGCCACCGCTCTGGGCGGGCTTGGGCGGGATGCGCAATCCGCCATCGCGCCATTGATCGCCTGCCTGGCGGATGAAGATCCGGTCTTGCGTGCCAATGCCGTCCTTGCGTTGAGCCGTATAGGTGCGCCGGCGGTCGAGGGGTTGACGGCCTGCCTGATGTCCGGGGATGAACGGATGCGGCTCGGTGCCATCGAGGCGTTGGGCTGGATAGGGCCGGATGCGGGGTCTGCGGTGGGTACCCTGAAGGCCATTTCTCTCCAATTGCCCGTTGAAGCGTTTATGGCGACCCATGCGGCCCTGGTGAAAATCAGCGGCCTGGCGGCGGAAGGTGTGCCCATGCTTGCGGCCCAACTCGAACACCCGCAGGCACGGATTCGTCGATCCTGCCTCGAACGGTTGGCCGAACTGCGTGAAACAGCCGGCCCGGCGCTCGAGCGGATCCTGACATGTCTGGAGGACCCATCCGGTGAGGTGCGTGCCGCCGCGGCATTGACCCTCGCCTGCATCGAGGCGAAGGATGCAGAAGCCGTCGATGCGCTCACCCGTTTGCTCGAGGATGCTCATCCGCCTGCGCGGGCCCATGCGGCCATTGCCCTTGGCGCCATCGGCGCGCCTGCGCAAGCGGCCCTGCCGAGTTTGCAAAAATTGCAGGCAGACCCGGACGATCGCGTCGTCGCAACCGCCACCGCGGCGATTCAACACATCCAAAAGCAACCAAAAAAAAAGGCCGATGGCTGATATCGGCCTTTTTATAGATTTGGTTGGTCGGTTTCGTCAGATTCTTTTGGCGTGCGTATAGATCATTTCGCAAGGCGCTCCCAACTCATAGTCCGCTTCAACCCATATGGGTTCCGTCAATGGAATTTCGGTCATGAATAAGGCCCTGGCCTCTT
>Ga0209164_1001386_pt1 | contig 32033 bp, 23 predicted proteins | sample MTBNYHSulfiMetaG_FD_187458 | JGI IMG/M metagenome (GOLD analysis project Ga0209164, IMG submission 187458) | Enrichment culture microbial communities from rom New York Harbor, USA that are MTBE-degrading - MTBE-NYH (New York Harbor Sulfidogenic)... | ecosystem: Environmental > Aquatic > Marine >... | reverse complement strand
TGGAGTTCACGGACAAGCACCTGGACAATTTCACCCATGCCACTACTACTTTCCGTTCAACCACCCAATTTAAATTTTAAATGACGGCAAGACCGGTACCCGCTCGGCGGAACAGTCGAGCGGGAGCTGGTATTAACGCCTCATGAACCAGGCAGAATAACAGGATTAAAGGATGTTATTCTTTATCGGGCAAATTTTGCCCTACATTGCAGCGGCGGTATTTCTGATCGGTATCGGCTGGCGAATAACCAAATGGTTAAGAGTTCCGGTTCCGTTCGAGCTGACGCTGTATCATACGACCAAGAGCAACTGGGGCAGAGTACCGGCGATCGGCAGGGAATTTGTCCTTTTTGACAGCTTGCGGCGGGGCGATAAGCGGCTGTGGCTGTGGGCGTGGCTGTTGCACGTGTCGCTGGCGATGATTATTGTCGGGCATATCGTGGGGATTTATTTTCTGACCCACCAGTTTACGATCATCGGCCTTTCCGAAGAGGCAAGCTCGCGGATGTCAGCCTGGATAGGCAGTATCTGCGGGGCGGTTTTTTTCGCGGCGCTGATAGTTCTTTTCTATCGCCGGACGGCGATACCCGAAGTAAAACAGCTTTCCGACCCCGCCGATTATTTTGATTTGGGTCTGTTGTTAGCGATCGTTATCACCGGCATGCATATGCGGTTGACTTCTCATGTAGTTGATCTGCCGGCGGTACGGGCCTACTTGGGAGGGCTGTTTACTCTGCATCCCATACCGATCCCGCAGGATTGGATCTTTATCAGTCATTTTACCTTAGTCAACATTCTGTTGATTTATTTTCCTTTTTCCAAGCTGATACATATGGCAGGATTTTTTGTCAACCGGGCGATGATCACCCAACTACCTCCAGTTTATCCCTCACCGCGGGGCGTGAGCAGGACCATTACGTTTACCAAGGAGGCAGCCAATCATGAAATTTAAACCTCCATTGAATGTGGCCAAGCAGGCGGACGTCGAGGCGATGGGATTTACCTTTACGCCGGAAGGTCAGCGGCCGGCCAAGGCGCTGAAAAAGATGGCCGAGATGAGGGAGAAGATGCGGTCCCTGATGGTGATGCTGGAGACCTGCACCAAATGCGGCAATTGCGCTAAACAATGCCACAGCTATCTGGGTACGGAAGATTTTTATAATTTTCCGGCGGCGCGGGCGGAATTGTTCCGCCGGGTTTATAAACGGTATTTCACCTGGTCGGGGAAGATATTCGGCAGATTCGTCGGGGCGGAAGATTTGAATGAGGAAACGCTGGCGAAATGGATCACTTATTTTTACCAGTGTAATGAATGCCGGCGGTGCGCGAGGTACTGTCCATTCGGGATCGATACGGCGGAGATAACGATAATCGCGAGGCATATTTTGACCGAGATTGGTCTGGTGCCCAAGTTTATGCAGGGGGTGGGGGTAAATTTGATTAAGACCGGCAATAACATGATGATTCCAAAGGCCGCGATGATCGACTCGGCGGAATTCATGGAAGACGAGATCCGGGAAGAAACCGGGGTGGACGTCAAGATTTCGATAGACAAACCGAACTCGGACGTGCTGTATATCCCGTCATCGGCGGACTTTTTCAGCAACATCGATACGACAATCGGGGCGGCGAAGATGTTTCATGCGTTGGGGGTGAACTGGACGATTCCATCAAGGGTGCTGGAGGCAGGGAATTTCGGGCTGCTGTTCAATTTCCGGATAATGCAGGAGCATAACGGGCGACTGAAAGCGGCAGCCCAGGAGCTGGGTGCGTCACTGGTACTGCAGGGAGAGTGCGGTCACGGCTGGCGGGCGGCGAGGATGTACACCAACGGATTGAGCGGACCGACGCCCTTCCGGCTGCGGCATATTTTGGAATACTGTGACGAGCACCTGGGGGAGCTGCCGCTGAAAAAGCTGCCGATGCGAGTAACGCTGCACGACCCGTGCAATTATGTGCGGGCGGGCGGAATTGTGGAACAGCCGCGGCGGATTCTGCGGGCGTGCGTGGAAGAATTCGTGGAATTGACGCCCAACCGTGAGGATACCTTCTGCTGCGGGGGCGGCAGCGGCGTCCTGATGGATGAGATGTATGATATCCGGATGAAACTCGGCTGGATGAAAGCCGAACAGGTCCGGGCGGTGGGCGATATCGATTATCTGGCGATGCCTTGCTCCATTTGCAAGGCGCAACTACCCCCAGTGATGAAACATTACGGTTTGGTTAACTTTGAGATGGGCGGGGTAATGGATATCGTGGGCAAAGCGCTGGTCCTGAAAAAGAAGGAAACCGGGGAGCAAGGTGTTATATCGAAGCAAAATTCTGTTCAACTGGAAAGGTAATCAAGAAAGGTAAATAAGATGGGTTATTTAAACGTTAAAGGCAATCAGGTTGAAGTGGATGAGGACGGCTTCATGGTCGATCCGGAGCTGTGGAACGTGGATATTGTCGAGATATTCGCCAAACTCGAAGGGGTCGAGGCACTGACGGAGAATCACTGGAAAGTTATCAACTACCTGCGGGATTATTTCAAGCAGTTCGGAATCGCCCCGATGATCCGCAAGCTGTGCAAAGAGACCGGTTTTACCCTTAAGGAAATCTATGCATTGTTTCCGTCTGGACCAGCAAAAGGCGCCTGCAAGTTAGCCGGCTTGCCCAAACCTACCGGCTGCGTATAACCCTATGGATTTCGTTTGACATTGAAATAGACTGCGAACGTCCCGGTTCTTCCTGAAATATCCACCGCCCCGGTTTCATCTGCTGATAAATTCTTTCCATCCACTATCGCAGAACCAACTTTCCAGCCCTGCGGCAGCCGGGCACGCAATAGTATTTTTGGGCATTCCCGCGGCGGCGCAGTAACATCAGCAATTACTTGTCCATTCTTTAGATCCGACTTCATACTAACAGAGACTTCGCCAAAAGCGGTGGGAGCGTGGATAACTTTGATAGTTTTGCCGTCCATCAGCCAGCGGCGCGGCGTAGCGTACATCAGGCGGAGGGTATCGGGTCTGCCGTCGTCATCCAAATCCCAATCCTGCACCAGGAGATATCTTAGCATCCACAGGAAGTGAGCGTTGGAGTTGGTATTGGGCGGCAGAGATAATTGTCTGCCATACTTATCCTTAGGCGATAAACAACTGGCTTCTCCATCAGTGAAAGTATCTCTCGTACAACCCTGGGCTAGCTTGCCATAAAAACTTACCAAAGCTCTTTCCACGTCATCTCTTCGCAAAAGGCTGGTTACATAATGCCGGGTGTACATATCAACCACATTGCTCTTGTTAACCCAGTATTCGGCAGTGGAGCGCGAGCGGATCATACCCATGCACAGCCCGCCGTGTTGCTGGAGATACTCAACCATCCAGTCCTCGCGTTCACTGCCCAAGCCCAGTACGCCGGAAGCGATAACTTTGGAAACTACTAGATTATAATAACTCGCCGCTTTATCCGCGGTAAGCACATCATAGGGCTTTTCCTCGCCGAAAAGGGCTATGGGAATAAATGGCGGTGTGGTGTTTTTACATTCACTTTTTTTAACGGCTCCTAAAATTATAGATCGATATTCATTAGCGACAACTGCGGCTGATTTCGCTTCTTCATCTTGGCCCATATCCTCCAGCATTACCGATGTGTCTCTCAAACCGCGCCAGGATACCGCATTCGACCGGAGGTTGTTTACCGGTATTTTTATGTCGCAGCAATATGACTCGCATGGAAACAAACCGCTGTTTGGATCACGTTCCTTGATAATTCTCTCTACTTCGGGTTTCCATAATTCGCTTATCGCCTCAATACCTTTCATATCCCGACTAAGCCAATAATACATATTCAACATCATTAATTTTTCGCCCGCATGCTGATATTGAAGATCCTTACGGTGATATTTCAGCAGCGGCGTCAACATTTCATAAGCATCCGGCAAAAACCCCCAGAGCATTAAGCTTCGCACCGCGTCCGAGCCTTCCGGTACATATAATGCCTGGTATTGGTTGTGGGCGCTATAATACATGCGGTTGTTCACTGCTACCGAGAAAGTCCCGATAAGCATGGACCGCCAGGCGTTATTGACCACCGCCTCCGGCGTCTCGACCTGCATTCCCCGGTCAAGGATATCCTGCCAGGTTTTAACGGTTTTATCGCGATGTTTCTGATAAATCTCCGCCGTTAGGGGAAACTCCGGCACCATCGCGTTCGGCTCGGTAAACACCACCAGATATAGATCCTGGTCGTGACTTATATCCGCTTTTAACAGGTTCCAATTGGCGTCCCAGCGCCACTGGCCGCCGCCGGTCAATAAAATATATCTACCCGCGGAGTCCGTCAGACCATTGGGCGTCAAAACAGACCGACCTCTAAATTTTAATCTTAACTTGCCCTCCTGACATATTTTTTGATGAGGATTGACATGGGCGGTTATTTCGCCGGCATTTCCCGCGGGGACGCTGAACCGGACAAATATCGCCGCATAATCGGCAAAATCAGGATCCGTACTTAAAAATACCTCCTGATGGTACAAACAGCCATGTTCTTCATAGCTCAGTTGCACTACCGGCAAATAACCCTGATAAAATCGAGGGCCATCCAGCCGGGCCAGGTCCCTGCCGTATAATTCCTCACGATCACCCACGCGAAAGGTGATGGGAATGCCAACTTCGTGCCATCGGGGCTCGTCGTTGGCCCAGAGGTTGATACCGCTGCCATTACTGACAAAGCGTGCCTTTTTGATATGCTGGGGGGCGCTCAGGACAAGCGGATAATGCTCAAATTTGGCCGTGTCATATCGCAGCGGCGGCAGCAGCTTCTCAAAAAACTCATAGCTGGGGCCGTTTTCCTGCCGCATAGCCGCCTCACCCCAAATATCCGTCTTGGCTCTAGCAACCACGTCCCAGGATGGAATATCCACGGATGGCTTTTGCTGACCGGCAGAAAAACAAAAGCTGACGTTGGAAAATGTAGCCAACAGTACAATAAGCAAACTTGTTGAATATCGCATATATTCACCCTTTTGCCGGTGGAATGTCATTTGCCGTCCATGACACCAATATATCAGACCAAATCAACCTTCTCCAGATTTGCAGCCAGGTTTTTATCGGAGATAAGTTTGCGGAAAATCTCGCTGGCAGCGGAAATATCCTGTATTGCCAGCCCGGTTGAATCAAATACCGTAATTTGATCGGAAGAATCCCGTCCGGGTTTTTTTCCTGTCACAATTTCTCCCAGGTCGGCGTAGATATCCTGCCGGGTGATAAGCCCCTGGGATAGGGGCACGTTTATTTCTCCGCCATGCGAGGCCTGATCCCAGTTGTCAATTACTATTCGGGCATGTTGGAGAATAGCCGGGTCTAATTCCTCTTTGCCGGGGGCATCCGCGCCGATGGCGTTAATATGAGTTCCCGGACGGATATATTGGGCTTTGATTATGGGGATTCTAACCGGCGTGGTGGTAATTATGATGTCGGCATTCTCCGCCGCTTCTTTGACCGAAGCAGCGCATTCAACCGGCAGTCCATATTTGTTTTTGGCGTCTTCGGCAAAGCTTTCCCGGTTAGCTTCATTAGGGTCGTAAACTTTTATCTGGGATATCCGCGGACGAATAATGAGCGTAGCTTCTAACTGAGTTCTTGCCTGAACACCGGCTCCCATAAAAACAGCCACTTTCGCGTCTTCTCTGGCGAGATATTTTACGGCAATCGCCCCGGCGGCGGCGGTCCTCATGTTCGTGATATGGGTGCCGTCCATTATCGCCAGAGGAAAGCCGGTATCGGGATCGATCAGGGTTATGGTAGCCATGACCGCGGGAAGTTGTTTGTTATCGGGGTGCGAATTAACATTTTTTATACCCGCTGCTTTCATCGAGGGCAGATAAGCCGGCATACAGCGCAAATCGCCTTTATCGAAAGAAAGATACACTTTGGGCGGCATCTGCACTTTGCCTTCACCATACAATTGGAATGCCTTCTCGATGGTGCGAAGGTAATCCCCCATGTTAAAAATCTTTTCGATCTCAGGCTTTTTGATTATATAAGTGGACATATTCATATTTACCCTCAAAAACCATGAAACCATAGTCTCCTCGGTAGCATACCGGATCGTGTAATTATACGTCCAATTAATCCCGTAAAAGAATACTTCAAATTAATAATCATATCAAGTTTAATATAAAGGGCAAGAAGATAGCTGTCTTGTGCTGTTCTCCCGAAAAAAATATGGTTTTAGCGGCAGGATTTGCAAAAAAAATTAATGGGTTGTAACCTGGGTAAGATTATGGTACTATAATTAAATTAGGCGGTTTAGCGGCTTCGTGTTACGTTGCGATTTATCTTCCGTTGCTTTGCTATACGTAGCTTCGCAGAGCATAGTACTACTGACAATGGAAACATAAGCATGATTTTATTAGGCAGGTTGATTGATGGTTCCTTCCTTTTCTTGGCAGGAGCAATTTTTCGAAAAGACGAGAGGATAAATCGCTTATGAGTAACCGGCCATATAGCTATTATGTCGAGGATAAAGCTCTTAATGTCTCGCAGCGCCCGCGCAAGTTCCTGGAGGCTTTTGCCGCGGTTCTTAACCATTCGAACTACGGTTTGGCACTGGACGCTTATGCACGGTTGACCGCGAAGTGTGGTCGGTGCGCCATCGATTGCCAATTATATCAGATAACCGGTGCAGATGAGGACATTCCTTGTCATCGCAGCGAATTGCTTTTGCAGGTATATCGACGATATTTCACGCAATCGGGGGTCTGGAAAGCGCGTTTTATTGACAATTTTACCCTGACCGATGAATATATCGACCGGATGGCTGAAGCATATTATCGTTGCACAGCCTGTCGCCGCTGTAAGGCTTCATGTCCCTGGGGAATCGATCACGGGCTGATTACCCATTTAGCTCGCTGGCTTTTGGCCGAGGTTGGTATTATCCCGAAAGCCTTGGTTGTATCGGTTCGCCATCAACTTGAGGGGGTGGGCAATACCTCGGCAATTCCAGCGAATGCGCTCAAAGACACCTGCGAATTTCTAGAGGAAGATTTTGGGGATATATACGGCGCCAAGATCAAATTTCCGATCGACGTCGAAGGCGCCGAGTATGTCTTCTTTCCGGCCGTTTCGGATTATCTGCTCGAACCCGACACTTTGATGGGCAATGCTGCGGTTATGGCATTGACCGGCGGGTCATGGACCATCGGGACGAAGAATTTCGACGGAATCGATTATGGATTATTTTACAGCGACCGTATGTTCGAGCGAATTGTCAAGAACCTGGTCGCCGAGGTTCGTCGCCTGAAGGGCAAGAAGATTTTGATCGGCGAATGTGGTCACGCCACCCGTAGCGCATGGTTTGTTCCGACGTTTTGTGGGCCCGACGCACCGCGAGTAATAAATTTTCTGGAATACACCTATCAGGCTCTTATAGACGGCAAACTCCCGCTCAAGGGTAAATTGATTGACGATCGCGTTACATACCACGATCCATGCAATATCGCCCGCGATGGTCGCATTATTGAACAGCCGCGAGAAATACTCAAGGCTATCTGCAAGAATTTCATCGAGATGACGCCCAATCGTACGGAAAACTATTGCTGTGGCGGGGGCGGCGGAACGGTCTCCATCGATGAGATTCGTGAGTTTCGAACCAAGTCAATGGGCAAACGCAAGGCTGACCAGATAAGAGCAACCGGTGCGAAAATTGTCATCTCGCCCTGCGCCAACTGCAAGAAGCAGCTTAGAGAGGTTTGCGAAGATAATGGTTTGGAAGGCGTGGCAGTCATGGGCCTGCACGATTTGCTTTTGAAAGCGTTGGATTATAGCAGTCTGCCTCAGGTCGAGAAAAAAGATGATGATCTGGACGCCACCGTCAAACTAAACGAGAAGAAGGGGAAATAGATTATTATGGAAGCATGGCTGGCATGGGCGAAGGGGCCGTTTTTTCTGTTCTCCATATCTTTTATGATTTTAGGGCTCATACGTCACGCGGTGTTGACAATATGGGGAATCAGCCGCGCCGTTCATCTTGCAGGCGACAAGTCAATTTCTTATAAAAAGATCGCCGTGGCGTCATTGAAATGGCTGATACCGGTCGGCGCCCTGAAAAACCGCGTGGTCTATGGCGTAACGACATTGACATATCACATTTCAATAATTATTACGCCGGTTTTCCTCGGCGCGCACATTGAATTGCTGCGGCGCGGCCTGGGCGTCTCCTGGCCCGCCATTCCGAATCGTCTGGCTGATACGCTGACCGCGATTGCGATAGTAACGGCTCTGGCGTTGATTATCGAGCGTGCCTCTGCCAAAGACTCACGGCATCTAAGCCGCTTTCAGGACTATGCGATTCCGTTCGTTATCGCGATTCCGTTCGCCTCGGGACTGCTCGCAGCGCACCCGTCGATCAATTTATTCTCATATGAGGCAACGATGTTTATCCACGTAATGAGCGCCAATCTTGTGTTTATCCTGATCCCCATCACCAAGCTCAGCCACATGGTCCTATTGCCGACCACGCAGATAATCTCTGAAGTGGCGTGGCATTTCCCGCTGGACGTGGGCAGCAAGGTCGGCGCCGTACTGGGTAAGGAGAATGAACCGATATGAAATTAAGAGCGAACAATTCATTCGCCATATTGACCGACACGACATTGTGCACGGGTTGCGAAACATGTGTTCGCGCGTGTAAGGAGAAAAACAACCTTGGCGAAGACCAGCCGCGACTCTGGAAAATGGCAATTGACGATCTTTCAGCGACAAGGTTTACCTCCCTTGTCCGCCGCGCGGGCGATCATTTCGTTCGCAAACAATGCCGGCACTGTGTGGAGCCTGCCTGCGTATCGGCGTGTCTAGTCGGCGCGCTGAAGAAAACGAAAGAAGGCCCGGTAATCTATGACGCCAGCCTGTGCATGGGTTGCCGTTATTGCATGTTAGCCTGTCCTTACGGCGTGCCACGGTATGAGTGGTCAAAGGCCGCCCCCACCATCCGCAAGTGCGATATGTGTTACGACCGCCTCATTAAAGGGGAGCAACCGGCGTGCACGTTAGTCTGTCCGGAGAAAGCCACGATATTCGGAACACGCCAGGACCTGCTGGCCGAAGCACATAGGCGAATCGACAGAGCGCCGAACAAGTATCAAAAAAAAGTCTTCGGAGAATTCGAGGTCGGCGGGACAACGGTCCTCTACATATCAGATATTCCGTTGGGGTTCCTGGGATCGAAATCCGACATGGGGGACAAACCGCTACCGGACCTGACATGGGCAGCGATGAAAAAGATACCGCCAATCGTTCTGGGCGTGGGTGGGCTGATGGCCGGGGTGTGGTGGATCGTCGGGCGGCGGATGAAAATGCAGGCCCTAGAGGCATTGTCGGAGGGAACCACCGCGTCGGAAGGAACCACCGCGAATGAACCCGGAGATGAGAAAAAGGACGATGAAAGCTCTGAATAATTTTCATGTTGGTATGATGCCTGCACCGGAATGTTGGGCAAAGGCTGGAAACACGATCGAACGAGGAATAACATGGCCAATCGACTCGGCGTCTTGAAAACAATTTTATGGTTAATTGTGGGCGTGTGGGCGACGGTCACGGTCTTTCGCTTCGCCAACGGCCTGGGCGCGACTACGGCGCTGAATGATGCGACCCCATGGGGGCTGTGGATTGCCTTCGACGTTATGGCCGGAGTAGCTTTGGCGGCTGGTGGGTTTGTCATCGCAGCGGTAGTCTATATCTTCGGGCTGCAAAAGTATCGTTTGTTTGTGCGACCCGCGATCCTGACAGCGTTTCTCGGGTATTTAGCGGTCGCGATCGGCTTGCTCTACGATCTGGGCCTGCCGTGGCATATCTGGCATCCGATTATCCATTGGCAGTATCACTCGGTTCTATTCGAAGTGGCCATGTGCGTGATGTTGTATTTAAGCGTGTTAGCGATGGAGTTCGCACCAGTCGTCCTGGAGCATCCGCTGTTCAGCCATCCGCTGTTTCGCCACATCTATAACATCTTGAAAAAAGGGACCATTTTTCTGGTCATCGCCGGCATCGTTCTTTCGACCCTGCATCAATCCTCGCTCGGCTCGCTCTTTCTGATTACGCCGGCAAGACTCCATCCCTTGTGGTATAGTCCTCACATTTATTTCCTCTTTTTTGTGTCGGCAGTGGGTTTGGGGCTCATGACGGTCGTCTTGGAAACAATCTTCAGTGGTTGGTTCCTGGGCCACAAGATCCGTGCCGAACTGCTTTCAGGTTTGGGCGCTGCCGCTGCCTGGGTTTTGGGATTCTATGCCGTTGTGCGTCTCGCCGATTTGGCCGTCTACGGCAAATTCGGATTGATCTTCAGCAGCTCCTGGTACGGTGAGTTGTTTATTTTTGAGTTGGCGGTCAGCGCCATCATTCCGGCTGTGCTGCTGGCGATACCTAAAGTCCGTCGGAGCGTCGCCGGAATAACCGTATGCGCCTGCATGATCGTTTTCGGAATGGTTTTATATCGAATCGATGTTTGCCTGATTGCGTTCCAGCGTTCGGAAACACTTGCTTATTTTCCTTTCTGGACAGAAATCGCCGTCACCGCGGGCATCGTTTCAGGCGCCACGCTGGTGTTTATCTTCTTCGTCGAAAACCTCAAGGTTTACGCGGAAAATCCATCAAGCGAGGAGGAACCGAAACGCTCGATGGTCAAATCCAGCTACTATCCGACGACGGTTAATACATTATTACCTTACCGGTTTCTTGGGCCGCGGAGTTATTCGTTAATGTTCGTGGTGGGGGCGGCATTGGCTGTCGGTTTTCTGCCTTCCAGTGCAATTTTTGGATCGCGTCCGGTGCGGACGCCGGTGTCTTCGCCAAGAATGCTCAAAGGTTACGTGGTGCCGCGTGCTGATGGTTTCGGCCATGAGTTTATCCTGTCAAATTCGGCGAGTCAGGCACCAACCGGTGATGCTCCGACGTTTTTCCTGAAACTCGACGGAGATCGCCACGGGCGTTTTGTCCTATTTCCTCACGATAGGCACATCGAAATGCAGGGTAGAACCGATTCGTGCGTTAAGTGTCATCATATGAACTTGCCGGGCGATACCAACACCTCATGTTCCGAGTGCCATCGCGATATGTACGGCATTACCGACATATTCGAACACTCTTCGCATGTCGATCATCTCGGTGGAAATGATGGATGCACAACATGTCACGTCAACCCATCGGATGTCAAGAACCGCCAGACAGCCTTGAGATGCGCAGAGTGTCATTCAGAAATGTTGGTCGCCGGGTCAGTGGTTAAGCCGAATAAAGAAGGCCTGATTGGATACGCCCTCGGCTACAAGCGTGCAATGCATGATGAATTTGCACAAAAAGGCTTTTGCATTGACTGCCATAAAGAAAAAGCTGCGCAAGCAGGAAGATCGCCCAAAGGGAAAGATCACGCTTTGACCCGTTGCGACGCCTGCCATCGCGATGATATAAGCAACCAAATAAAAACCCGATAGGTTCCAGCAAATTTCAATATCCCGCTCGACTGTTCCGCCGAGCGGGTACCGGTCTTGCCGTCATTTAAAATTTAAATTGGGTGGTTGAACGGAAAGTAGTAGTGGCATGGGTGAAATTGTCCAGGTGCTTGTCCGTGAACTCCAGGCCCGCTAGCTGGAAGAACCGCTCCCAGCCGATCCGCTCAATCCATTCGCCCATCCGCTCGCCTTGTTTGGCATGCTTGGCCCATACTTCCACCAGATTCTTCACCGCCGAAGTAACTTCCGGCCAACGCGGCGGATGGTTGGGAATATATGGTATCGCCAGCCGGGAAAACTTCGGGGCGGTCCGGGCATTCGAAACTTTTCCGCCCACCCAGATCGACACCCCGTCATTTACCGGGTCCATGATCTGAATCGCCGGGCAAACCGCTACGCAGTTGCCGCACATCATGCACCGCTCCGCATTGATCTCCACGCTTTTGGCCTTGGGGTTCGGCCGAATCGCTCCCGTCGGGCAGCAGGCGATCGTCGTCGGGATTTCGCACATCTTGCCCACCAGCTCATCATTGACCCGCGGCAGGGTCCGGTGGATACCCACAATCGCAATATCCGAGCAGTGGCAGGCCCCGCACATATTCACGCAGCAGGCCACCGCAATCCGCATCCGGGAGGGAACTTTGATCTTGCCGGTGAAATACTCGTACAGCTCGTCCATCATATCCTTCACCAGCCCGGAAGAGTCGGTAACCGCACTTTTGCAGTGCACCCAGCCCTGGGTGTGAACCACGTTGCTGATGCCATTGCCCACGCCGCCGATCAAATAGCCCCGCTGGGCCAGATCGTCGATCAACGGCTGCAATTGCTTCTCGTCGGAAACCAAAAACTCCACGTTGTGCCGCGTCGTAAACCGCAGGTAGCCGCCGCAGTACTTGTCCGCAATGTCGGATATCTCCCGTACGAAATCACTGCTCACCAGCCGCGGCGAGGCCATCCGCACCGAGTGCAAAACCGCTCCGCTCTCGCTGACGTGTCTGAGTACCCCGGGACGCGGGATCTCGTGGTATTGCCACTTCCCGTAATTCGCCTTGATAATCGGCGGAATTAAATCGTGATAATCCGGCGGGCCGTAATCGGTCTTAGCCATGTTGCACCTCCTCTTCCTTCCAGAAGATATAAGGATTAGCCCGGGGGGCATGTACCATTTGCGGGATCGGTTTAATGCAAACCGCCTTGAGAAAGGTTGGTAAACCAAACCGGTCGATCAGCTCGCTGATCCGTTCCCGAACTTTGGCGTTGTCCGCCCACCAGTCAATTAACTTGTCGATAATTTCTTTCAGTTCCGTGTAGGGTGGCTCCAGTTTGATAAACGGCACCAGCACCCAGCCGATCATCGCCCCTCTGACCACCGGCGCCTTGCCCCCGATCAACAAAGTGGCGCCCCGGTCCGAGCCGATATGCAAAGCCTTGGGCATGACATTGATACAATGCATGCAGCGAACGCAATCCGCCGAATTGATCTTCAATTCCTTCTTATCCCTATCCCACGTCAGCGCCTCCGTCGGGCATTTACGCACTACCCGCTCGAAGATGTCCAGGCCCTTGTCCACGTACTTTCGCACCGCTGCCTGGTCAATCTTCAGCGTGTCGCGCCAGGTGCCGATAATCGCCAGGTCCGCCCGCGCCGAAGCCGCCCCGCAATCGTTGGCACAGGCTGAAATCTTAATCTTGAATTTATAGGGCCAGGCCGGCCGGTGGATCTCGTTCTGGTAATGCTGCGTCAGGTCACGGGTAATCTCCATGCTGTCGATGCAGGCCTTTTCGCACCGCGCCGCACCCACGCAGCAGCTCGTCGTCCGCATCGCGCTGCCCGAGCCGCCCAGGTCAAAGCCGATCTCGCCCAGGGCGTCGAAACAGGGCTGAAGGTTTTCCGTCGTGGTGCCCAGCAGGATGATATCACCCGTCGAACCGTGCATATTGAACAGCCCGCTGCCGTATTTGTCCCACACGTCCGCCAATTCGCGGAGCTTTTTCGAGGTGTAGAAAAAACCGGCGGGTTGATTGACCCGTAAGGTGTGAAACTCCTTGGCCCCGGGAAATCTTTCCGGGTCGTCGGTATAACGGCCCACCACGCCGCCGCCATAGCCGGTAACCCCGACAATGCCGCCCGGCTTCCAGTGACCAATTTTTTCCCGGTACGAGGCCTCCAGTAAATCGAGAAGGGCAGCGGCGATGGGGTGCTTGGGAGCCGCTTTTTTGATCTCCTTCACGAAACTGGGCCAGGCTCCTTTTTCCAGCTCATCGAGGAGCGGCGTTTTTCCGTGACTCATTCTTGTGCTTCTCCTATATTATAATGGTGACAAACTAGTACTCATCGACCTTGATAGCGCCCGCCGCGCAGAGTTCCACGCAACTCTGACAGCCCATGCAGTCGCCATCCACGACAGTGACTTTACCGTCAGCCAAGACCAGAATCTGGGCCGGACAGCTTTCCACACAGGCCCCGCAGCCGGTGCAGGTATCCAGGTCGATGGTTACAATAAACATAATTCACTTCTCTCACGTTTCAGCTAAATTATAATTAAATCAGTTAAATTATAATCAAACCGGGATTTCCCCTGTCGATCGTTCAGCTACTTACTACTATGCCTACTCTGGAAAGTAGCGCTTCCCTAAACAGCACGAGGCCGCTAAGCTGCTTAATCTCACAATAATACCAGACTCTTCCTCAAATTACAATCAACAATTATTTTTTTTTGATGTTCTTTGCATAAGCGGTCTTTTCGTAAAAGTGGGTATAATATTTAAAAATTTGGTATATTATCCTCACTTAGGACAACTTAAATATTATCTATCATTTGTTTTGGTAGGTACAGCCAAGCCTATATATCCGGAACAACTTCAGGATAAAGTTGACCAGATGGGTTTATCTTAAAAACATAAATATGACCCGCAGTTAGTTTCGAGTACACAACATTGCCATATATCGCGGTGATGTCGTATTTCTTCAGACGGTCTGGATTATTGGCCAGATCCCAGATATTCGTCCAAAACAGGTTCCTTTGATCGGCGGGTAACAGTGCTAAAAGGTCGCTATATCGTTGCGGTTCTTTACCCAGATCTTCAATGGGTAGAGCATTTTCGGGGGCCATATTCTCACTATACACCCGTCGCCAAAGATAAAGCGATCTCTCCTTACCATCCATTACCATTTTCTCACCAAACTTTATGATTAAGGCGTCAAAATGGATTATGTCTCCTTCAATGGTGTAGTTCTTCTGGAAAATCTGACGGAGTTTATCATCCCGTGCAGTTTCGACAAATTTTATAGTGCTAAAAAGCTTGCCCTGACGGTATTCCTGAGAAATTATTTTCGCATAACCGATTTGGTCTTCCCGCGTCAGGTTGGTGATGGCTTGTTTAAGTTGTTTGTTCTCGGTTAAGAGCTGGTGTACTGTCAACGAGCCGTAATACAGATGGCGCCCGGTGTACATCAACACAATCAGACAGGCAAAAGCCAGCAAGCAGAAAAGAATTCTTTTGGTTTTATTTTTTGCAGACATTTATATAAGGTGTTTCCTTGTATACAAGATTTTTACTATTAACGCAGAGCCGAACAAGCTACCACTAATCATCGACGATAAGGTTATATCATATACAAAAATTACGGCGAGGGATATAAAATATTGCCAGTAGTGAGATGGGGGTAAAAGCAGCGCAGTTTGGAGAGTGAAAAAAAGAAAAAACATATCAATTAATTTTCAAAACATTAACAACTTATCGGTTAAATGGTTTAAAATTTGGAGTTTCCAGGGCGGGGTTCATCGTTTACAATTACCCGTAGGAAAATGGGGCAATAGATTTGGGGAGACGAATTGATTTGTGGTGAGGGTAATGAAAGGGTAAACAAATGAAAAGAATAGTGTGGATGACGGCTGTTATAATGGTTATGGGAGGGGGGTTTTTAATGGCGGATAACGAGGAGGCGGTGCGGTCGGATGTGCGGGTGGGGCGTCTAAGGTGTGAGTATCTTGATAATCCGCTGGGGATTGATGCGGTCCGGCCGCGGCTAAGCTGGGTGGTGGAATCGGAAAAGCGTGGGCAGAGGCAAAGGGCATATCAAATACAGGTAGCAAGCAGTAAGGAGAAGCTGCAGGCGGGTGAAAGCGATCTGTGGGATACAGGCAAGGTCGAATCGTCGCAGTCGAATCAGGTAGTTTACACGGGCAAAGCACTTAACTCACGGATGCGATGCTACTGGAAGGTGCGGGTGTGGGATAAAGATAGAAAGGCGAGCGACTGGAGCGAACCGGCGATGTGGTCGATGGGACTTTTACAGGCGGTCGATTGGCAAGGAAAGTGGATCGGATTAGATGATGATGGGCAGCAAGGGAAGTATGAGGCAACGCTGGAAAGGGCTAAATGGATATGGTATCCGGAAGGAAAGCCGACAGTGGAGGCGCCGGGGAATGTGAAAAGGTATTTCCGCAGGGCGTTTGAGATAGAAGCGAGTAAAAAGATTAAAAGGGCAATACTGGGGGTGGGGGCGGACAATTCATATGTCGCATATGTCAATGAGCATAAAGTGGGCGAGGGGTCTAATATAAAGTGTCTGCGTTATTATGAAGTGACGGAATTTATGAAGGAGGGAAGCAATGTTTTGTCTGCGTCGGTGATGAACGGAGGCAATGAAGATAATCCGGCAGGGTTAATTATGACGCTGAGAATGGAATTTGCGGAAGGAGAAGTAGCAGAAATAAACAGCGACGAGCAGTGGAAGGCGGCACAGGAAGAAAGCGAAGGCTGGACGAGAGGGGAATTTGACGAGACGGGGTGGGTCGAGGCGTTGGAGTTGGGCGAGTACGGGATAGAACCATGGAAGAAGCTGGAGATTGATAAGCCGAGGGAATTGGCGGCGCGGATGCTGCGGCGGGAATTCAGTGTGGGAAAGGATGCCAGGAGAGCGACGGTTTATGTGAGCGGGCTGGGTTATTATGAATTGTATCTCAACGGCCAGAAGATTGGTAATCGTGTGCTGGACCCGGCGCTTACAGATTATGATAAGCGGGTTTTTTACGTGACGTATGATGTTACGGGGCAGATTAAACAAGGGGGAAACGCGGTGGGTGTAATATTGGGTAACGGCAGATATTTTGCCCCGCGGCTCAAAGAGCCTATCGATACGAAGACGTATGGTTATCCAAAATTACTGCTGGAGATGAAAGTTGAATATGCAGATGGCAGAGGTGAGAAGTTGGTAAGCGACGGGGAGTGGAAGCTGACGACGGACGGGCCGATCCGGGCGAATAACGATTACGACGGGGAGGAATATGACGCACAAAAAGAGCAGGCGGGCTGGTGCGAGTCGGGCTTTGATGCGAGCGGCTGGCAGAAGGTGCAGTTGGTCGGGTCGCCGGCGGGTCGGCTGGAAGCACAGATGATCGAACCGATGCGGGTGACGGAGACAATCAAACCCTTGAGCGTGAACAAAGTTAAAGAGGGATTGTATGTTTATGATATGGGACAGAATATAGTGGGTTGGTGCCGATTGAAAGTGACTGGGCCGAAAGGTACGAAGGTGATCCTGCGGCATGCGGAGACCCTGGATAAACAAGGGATGCTCTACGTGAAGAATCTACGTACAGCGAAAGCGACGGATGTGTATGTGCTGAAAGGCACAGGACAGGAGATACATGAGCCGAGGTTCAGCTATCATGGTTTTCGCTATGTTGAGGTTGAAGGCTATCCCGGGGAGCCTGATCTGTCGGCGATAGAGGGTAGGGTAGTTCATACGGATGTGGAACGGGTGGGCAGTTTTAGCTGCTCGAAGGCGCTGCTTAATCAAATATACCGGAATTTTACCTGGGGAGCGCGAGGAAATTACCTGAGTATGCCGACAGACTGTCCGCAAAGGGATGAAAGGCAGGGGTGGCTGGGCGATCGAGCGATGGTGTCGAAAGGCGAGAGTTTTATTTTTAATGTAGCGAGGTTATACAATAAGTGGCTGATGGATATCCGGGATAGTCAGAAGGAAAGTGGTATCCTGCCGGCGGTAGCGCCGCCGTACTGGGCGATATACAATGGCGATGTGACCTGGCCGAGTGCGTATCCGATAATCGCCAATTGGTACTATGATCATTACGCGGACAAAGAGATTCTGGAAGAGCATTATGATAGCATGAAGAAGTGGCTGGAATTTATCGGTAAGGACGCGAATGACTATATTGTTTCGCGGGATGAGTACGGGGACTGGTGCGTGCCGCCGGAGTCTGAAGATCTGATTCATACAAAGGACCCCAACCGGAAGACCGAGAAAAAGGTATTGGCGACAAGCTACTATTATCATGATTTGAGTTTAGCGGCACGTTGGGCAAATATACTGGGAAAGAAAAAGGATGCGAAACAGCTCGCTGAATTGGCGAAGAAAACAAAAGGGGCGTTTCAAAAGAAATTTTTCCACAAAGATAAAAATCAATACAGCAACGGCACGCAAACGTCGAGTGTGCTGCCGCTCTATTTTGGTATGGTGCCAGCTAAATATCGGCAGAAGGTATTCAATAATCTGCTCGATAATATTTTGATAAAGAATGAATGTCATCTGGCGACGGGATTGATCGGTGGTCAATGGTTGATGAGGACGCTAACGGATAACGGAAGAGCGGATGTGGCGTATCGACTCGCTGCGAACACCAGCTATCCAAGCTGGGGATACATGGTAGAGAATGGGGCGACAACGATCTGGGAGCTTTGGAACGGCAATACGGCGGATCCGGCGATGAATTCGCATAATCATGTGATGCTGATCGGTGATGTGATTATCTGGATGTATGAGAATCTGGCGGGAATCAAAAGCGATCCGCAAAAGCCGGGGTTCAAACATATTATCATGCGGCCGGAGATGGTGGGCGATCTTAAATATGTCAGGGCGTCATACCAGTGTCCTTATGGCAGGATCGTAAGTGAATGGCAAAGAGATGAGGATAATTTATGTTGGGATATTACCATTCCGGCCAATACCACCGCTACGGTTTATATCCCCGCGGCCAGCAAGGAGGCGGTCAAAGAAGGGGGCAAGCCCGCCCAGAAAGCACAAGGCGTAAAGTTTTTACGTCTGGAGGCGGGCAGGGTGGTGTATGCGGTTCAGGCGGGAAGTTATAAGTTCAGCTTTACCGGTTTGGTGGGGGAGAAAAAGTAATATTTTTTACTGAATGGGTAGATTTAAACCAAAACGTTAAGTATTTTACCGATTTAATCTTCGCAGGACTACGGAGAATGGAACTGATCGATTTCTGTTTTGTCGGATAAGATAGCGATTTCCAGGTCGATGTTTTTAATTTGCCCTGGCTCAAGGAATTCGAGGTCGCCTTTTTTTTCCTGTTCACGGCGGGAGATGGGCAGGCAATTGGCCGGCTCAATGCCCAAGACGTACTCCGATTCGCCGAGCATCTTCCATTGGATAAGTCGGCCAAGCTGATTGACGTTGAATTTGATATAAAGGCCAAGTTCTAATTCGTCGTTTATCAAGGCGGCGCACGCAAAGCCGGCGGCATCGGCGTTAGGCTGGTGGAAGAAAAGATGTTCGCGGAAATCAGGGGCAGGCGGGGCAAAAGTACTGTATTTACTCAAATGTATTTTGGAAAGGTCGTTGCCGGGAGTAATAGTCTTGCTGGAGCAGATAAAACGGCTGGTCTCATCCAATAGGGGATAGCCCAGATTAATGTGGTAAAGAATCATCACCGGCTGGGGTGAAAAACCGGCGTTTTCGATGGTGTCGTGGATGAGAATCTTGTTGGAACCCAAAGCGGTGGAGATGGTTCTTTCGAGGATGAGGTTTTCGCCGAAAAACATGGCCTGTGTTACCCGGCCGGTTACGCTGATCTGAAATTCATTTTCTCGCCACTTTTCTGAAACGGCAACGTTGGAGGCGGGGATATTGGAGATCCGGCCGTGCAGGCCATGCTGCTGCGAGCCGAAAAGGGGGTCTGCGACCTCACAGGGGCCGCCGACGTTGGATAGGCCGCAGGTGGTTAAAAGGCCGGCAAAGAAGCTCCGCAGCCAGTTTAAGCCGATTGGTTCATAATACACCGGGGAGACGACGCCGGTTTTAGAGATGTAACTCAAGGGGACGCCGCGATAGCAGGCCCAGGCAATATCCAGAGCACGGTCGGGCAGGACGGTAAACTCCAGGCCAGTGCCGGTTTTTATATCAACGGCCCGGACGCCTTTGGCCCGGCCGTGGGTCAGTTCGTAACTTTTGGCGCCGGCTAACTGGGAGATATCTCCCATTCTCTTCATCAGGAATTGCCTGTCTTTTTTGATTTTGAAATTATTCATGGTCATCCATCCATATTGTATTGAAGCACAAGTGTTAACCATCCGCCTGGGAGATGGTCAGGCGGTTCTGGGGAAAAATTCCTTGTCTGGCCAATTGAGGATTGACGAGAACAAAACAATTAAAGCGGAGGAAATAATCGCGATCCAGAAAGATGGCGGAATCAGGCAGATTTTCGGTTTTATAATAAATTAGCACATCATAATCCTCGCCCTGAACAAATCGAAAATTATAATCACGTCTTTCATAATAAATAGCGCCAACCCAGAAGTTGATGGTGGTAGGTGTCAGGAGAATCCGCCATTTTCGGGCAGGGTCAATTTCTTTCATCCGATGGAGCAAGGGTCGGGACATGCTTTGCAGATGCCAGTCACTTTCTCTTTGTACAACGGTGGGGTCGGGCAGGTTCTGCCAGACTACGAGGGCCAAAACGAGGGATACGATAACCCCGGCACAGATACGCCAGAGTCGGCTGGGCCAGGCCAACAGGAGCTGATCGAACAGCATGCCTATCAGCAGGAGCACCAGGGGCAGGAGGAATACAGCATTGCGGGGCATGCCGATCGACATGCCAAAGAGGTTGTGGGTAATAAACAAACTCAGGACATAGAGGGCGGTAACCAGTACAACAAATCCCTGGGGTGTGGCCAGGTTGAAGGCTTTAGCGGGTCCTTTACATACGGCCCTTTGCAGGACTTGGGCGGCAAAAAGAAGCAAAGCCGCAGTTAGCGCGCCAATCAAGGTGTAAAATGCAATTGGGTACAAGCCGCCAGGGGGGCCGGCGAGATTGTCCCAAAGCAGCCATTTGGTGAAGATACTAAAGGGAAGAGTGGTACAATCAATAAGTTCTCCCATGCCGTAAGGCATTAAATTGAAGGCGAAGCGTGAATCGATGATCTGGCGGTAAATTCCATGATAGAGGGCAAAGAGGGCGGCGCTGCTCAAGGCGGCAATAGCCAGGCCATGGAGAAGGATATTGTAGGGCCGTTTTGGGGGATTGCGGTAGATTGATGAAGAATAGCCAAAAGCGAATAGTAGATTCAAGCTTAAAAGAGGCCAAAGACTGCTAAGCATCGAACCAAAGGCGACGAAGTTCACCAGTACCATTAGGCCAATTATCACCGGAGAGTATTTGAATTTTATTTGATGCCGCATTAAATAGATGATAAGTGCCATGCCGAGGTAAAAGGCGGCCAAGGCGTGGGAATAGCCCCGGGCTAAAAAAGATAGATCGAAGACAAAGGCGTTTAAAATAACGGCGGCGAGTAAGATGATCCGTAAAACCGGAGAGCGGACCAATTGCCAGACAATCAGCCCCAGGGTGAGTACCAGCAGCACGCCACTGGTTATTGAGGGGATGCGAATAAAGTGCTCGTAACCGCGAAAATATTTATTCATTAAGACGATCAGCAGCGAATTTATCACATGATTGTTATGGGCAACAGGCTGGCTGTAGGTGTAGAGGGCGTTTTTTACATTCTGTCCGTAAAACTCATAGGTAGTTTCCTCATCGTAGAGAATGCCGGCAGTGTGGCCTTTGTATATTTTCAAGCCAATTGCCGCCAGCAGCACGAGGAGGAATAATGCCAAATATATTTTTCCGCGAAGACCATTGGGAGAAAGATCACTGGTGGAGTTATAATCTTTCCGGAAAGAAGAATTACGAATGGGCTTGATTGGCTGGGGATTTTTCATGGATTTTTTCATTTATTCTTTTTTGTTCAGTTAGATTGAGTACTTTCGTACTTTTTTCTTGAGCAACATTAGCCCTTATGCGGCGACAGACTTCGGCGAGCTCTCTTCGAGCCTGAGCCTCAGAGCCGAAGGCAGTCGAGCCGGGCCTTTAGGCTCATTTGATAGTTTTTAGGTAAGATTCAGTTATTTTTTCGAACCGGTATATTATTGCGATCTCGTTGTAAGGACCAGCCCACCGTGCCGGCGCCCGCCCGCCGTGCCAGCGCCCGTCGCGGCAGGTCGCGGCAGGTTGGAGGGCAAGTCTCGATAAAAAAATCTGCGAAAGTTAACTTAGATTGCATAATGTTACATAACATTATTACTGATTTTGCCTTGCTCACGCAAGGACATATGCTTTTGTTTTGTAGGGCTGGGCTAATATATCCAGTAAAGGAAAGGGATGGGGTCAGGGTTCATATATGTTTATTAAATAATTATGTGCGGGCCGTAAAGGAAGGTAGGCCAACTTTTGCAAGGCCGGTGGGAAATGTTTGTCTAACCTGTTGTAGGACAAAATGTTATGAAGGCATCATGAAAGATAGGATTTTATTTATATATTTAATTACCAAGAGAAGATCTAAGCTGTCTATGGCGGATAAAAAAGTTTTGCTATGGTGAATCGATGGATGTAGAATACAAAATCAGTGTATTTTATGAGAAGTAGAAGAAAAATTTACTCTTGTGAATTGGGTCATTAACAATATTAATAAGAAAGCAGGGGGTAAAGGACCATGATATGAAACGATCATTCCTTGTTGGTGGACCAGCCATCTCTTTATGGTTGGCGGTAAGTAACTTACTATTTTGTTTTCCGGGGAGCAGTCAAGCTGAGTCAGTAACTAATGAATTGAACGTGCCGCCGAAAGGATTCCAGTCGCTATTTGACGGCAAGGACCTGACGGGGTGGAAGGGGCTGGTGGCGAACCCGCCAAAGCGGGCGAAAATGAGTCCACAAGAGTTAAGCCAGGCCCAGGAACAGGCGGATGAAAAGATGCGTGAGCATTGGAAGGCGGAAGATGGGGTGCTGGTTTTCGACGGCAAAGGGGGCAGCATATGTACGGCCAAGGATTACACCGATTTCGAAATGCTGGTGGATTGGAAGATCCTGCCCGACGGGGACAGCGGGATATATCTAAGGGGCAGTCCCCAGGTGCAGATCTGGGATGCGGATAAAAATCCGGTAGGATCAGGGGGACTGTATAACAATAAGATCAATCCCGATAAGCCGCTGATGTGTGCAGATAATCCGGTGGGCCAGTGGAACACCTTTCATATCATCATGACCGGCGAACGGGTTACCGTATATCTCAACTGTAAGCTGGTGGTCGATGGCGTGGTGTTAGAGAACTACTGGGAGCGGGATAAGCCCATCTATCCGACGGGGCAGATCGAGCTGCAAAACCACGGCAATAAACTATATTTCCGCAACATATTTATTAAGGAGCTGGAGCCGGCGGGGCCGATTTTTAACGGCGAAAACCTTGACGGCTGGGAGGTGGTAAGCGGGCCAAAGGAGGCCTGGACGGTGGAGAACGGAGTGATGCGGTGCAGCGGCGGCAGTTCCGGGTGGATCAGGACGAAAAAAGAATACAGCGATTTTGAATTGACCCTGGAATACAAGACCAGCGAAGCGGGCAACAGCGGGGTGTTTTTGCGTGAGCCGCTGGAAGGGCATCCGGCATACGCCGGGATGGAGATCCAGGTGCTGGACGATTATGCGGATAAGTACAAGAATCTCAAGCCGTACCAGTTTACGGGCGGTTTGTATGGGGTGCAGGCGCCGCTGCGGCAGGCGACTAAAAAGGCGGGCGAGTGGCAGAGGATGGATATTCTCTGCTTGGGCAGAAAGCTAAAGATATGGCTGAACGGAGTACAGGTGCAGGATGCGGATCTGGACGCGTATCCGGATAAGGTGAAAGAGCATCCGGGTATCACCAGGTCGAAGGGGTACATCGGGCTGCAGAATCATAATGATCCGTTGGAGTATCGCAATATCAAGGTAAGAGTGATAAAAAATCCAAACGATTGTTCAAAATGATGAATGATATAATATTTCAGGGAAGAAACAAGATTTATATAAGAAAGAAAGGATAAATATCAGATGAGCAGGAAGAAGATATCGCGGCGGCAATTTTTGGGCGGTGCGACAGCAGCGGCGGCACTAACCGTAGTGCCCAGATACGTACTGGGCGGAGCGGGTAATACCCCGCCGAGCGAAAAACTTAACATCGCCGGCATCGGTGTAGGTGGGATGGGTAAAAATAACGTTAAGAAGTGCGCTACGGAAAATATTGTAGCCTTGTGCGATATCGATTTTGATTATGCTGCGAAGATATTTGATATTTATCCCGACGCCAAGAGATATAGTGATTATAACGAGATGCTGGACAAGCAAAAAGATATCGACGCGTTGATTATCGCCACGCCGGACCATACCCATGCGGTAATCGCTATGGCGGCGATGAAGCTGGGCAAGCATGTTTATGTGCAAAAGCCTCTAACGCATACGGTTTACGAGGCGCGGATGCTAACAGAGGCGGCAAGAAAATATAACGTGGTTACGCAGATGGGCAACCAGGGCCATTCGGGAGAAGGAATACGTTTAATATGTGAGTGGATATGGGATGGGGCCATCGGTGACGTGCGTGAGGTACATGCCTGGACGAACCGCCCGATCTGGCCGCAAGGGGTGGACATAGAGCGCCCGACTAATAATCCGCCCAAGCCGGAGACCCTAAACTGGGATAAGTGGATAGGACCAGCACCGTATCGGGATTACAACCCGGTATATCACCCGTTCAAGTGGCGTGGCTGGTGGGATTTTGGCTGCGGGGCACTGGGCGATATGGCATGTCATATAATCGATCCAGTTTTCTGGGCGTTGAAACTGCGTTATCCGAGCTATGTCGAGGCTTGTGCCTCAACATATCACAACGGGAAAGAATTGCCCCATGAGAGTTTTCCGCGGGCATCAATTGTCCGTTACCACTTCCCGGCTCGGGAGGGTATGCCAGAGGTCGATCTAAGCTGGTACGACGGCGGTCTGATGCCGCCCCGGCCCAAAGAACTGGAAGAGGGTCGAATGATGGGAGAAAATGGCAATGGCGTATTATTCGTGGGAGATAAGGGAAAATTAATTTGCGGTAATTACGGCAGAAGCCCCCAAATTATCCCTTATGAGAAAATGAAAGAGTATCAAAAGCGATTGCCGGCACATACTATCGAACGGATACCCGACGGTGAAGGCGGGCACGAGCAGGACTGGATTCGGGCGTGCAAGGGCGGCAAGCCGGCAGGCTCCAATTTTGATTACGCTGGTCCTTTGACGGAGACGGTGGTGATGGGCAATCTGGCAGTCCGTAATCCCCAAAAGAAACTGGAATGGGACGGCGAAAACATGAAAGTTACCAACGACGAAGAGGCGAATAAATTCGTTAAGCCGGAATATCGCGAGGGCTGGTCTTTATAATTAAAAGTTAAAAAGGCAAAGAGGAAAATCAAAGCTTTCCTGATGCCTGCCGAAGGACAAAAACCGTATTGCCCAGCCGAGTGTCAAACATCCACCCGGCGATTGTGTGGATAACCATAAAAGAGATATATAGTATCGATAACCGAAAGGGGAACCAATTTTTATGTCTCAAAAGAGACAAAGGCGCCACAAAGCAAGCGGAAGGGTGAGGCAATTGACGCGGAGGGATTTTTTGCGTAGCACGGCAGGTGGGGCGGTGGGATTGACGACTCTGCCATATTTGGTATCGGCATCGGCGCTGGGGCTGGAAGGTGCAGTGATTCCGAGCAATCGGATAGTGGTAGCTTCCATCGGGGTAAACGGGATGGGCACCACCGACATGAAGGCGATAATGAGTAACGACGATGCCCAGTTGGCGGCGGTCTGCGACGTGGATAAGGCACACCGGGATCGGGCCAAAGGGATAGTAGAGGAATATTACCGCCAGAAGGGGCAGAATAACTACCAGTGCGACAGTTACCGTGATTTTCGCGAGGTGATCGGGCGGAAGGATATCGATGCGGTAACGGTGGGTACGCCGGATCATTGGCATGTGCCGATATCGATCGCGGCGGCACGAGCAGGCAAGGATATCTACTGCGAAAAACCCGTCTCGCGATTTGTAGCAGAGGGTCGGTTACTCAGCGATACGATGAAGCAATACGGGCGGGTATTTCAGACAGGTACGCAGCTAAGGTCGCTACGAAATGTTCGCTTCGCCTGCGAGCTGGTGAGAAACGGACGGATTGGCAAGCTGCACACCATTCGGACATATCTGCCGGAAGGATTCAAAATAGATTCGCAGCAGGTAATGCCGGTGCCGGATGGATTTGATTACGATATGTGGCTGGGGCCGGCACTCTGGGCACCATACACGAAAAAAAGGTGCCATTATACGTTTCGCTACCTCTCGGATTATGCGGGCGGGCCGATGACGGATTTAGGGGCCCATGATAACGATATCGCCCAGTGGGGGCACGGCACGCAATTGTCCGGGCCGGTGTCTGTAGAAGGCAAAGGAGAATTTCCCGATGATGGGCTATACGACACTGTGATCAGTTTCAAGGTGGAATATACCTACGCGGACGGAGTCAAGCTGATCTGTTCGACGGATCCTTATCCTTCAGGAACGGGGGTGCGATTCGAAGGGGATGAGGGCTGGGTTTACACTCGTATCGGCATCGACGCCTATCCGAAATCGGTTTTAAACTCGACAATCGGGCCGAACGAGATTCACCTGTACGAAAGTGTCAATCATCAGCGGAATTTCCTGGATTGCGTCAAAAGCCGCAAGGAAACGATTTGCCCGGCGGAGGTTGGTCACCGCTCGGCAACGATCTGTCATATTGGTAATATCGCGATGCTGCTGGGGCGCAAACTGAACTGGGATCCGCAGAAGGAACAGTTTGTCAACGATGAAGAGGCCAACCGGATGCTTTCGCGGGCTTATCGCAGTCCATGGGTATTGTAAAAAAATGGGCGAGATGATGACTGCTGATAATAGAAAAGGTGAAAATTGCACAATGGATAAAAGCAGCAATAGCAGTATTGGTATTACACGGCGGGAACTATTAAAAAGGACGAGCGGTGCTATTATAGGTACGGTGGGTTTTCCTTATGTGGTTGGGGCGTCGGTTTTGGGGCTGGAAGGCAAGGCGACGCCAAGCGACCGGCTGACACTGGGGTGTATCGGCTTGGGCTGGCAGGGGACATCGGACATGCAGGATTTGATGGGCCATGACGTGGTGCAGGTGACGGCGGTGTGCGACGTGGACAAGGATCATCTGGATAACGCCAAATCAATTGTTGATAAGAGATACAACAATCAGGACTGCGCAGCGTACAAGGATTTTCGAGAGGTAATCGGGCGCAAGGATATCGATATGGTGATGCTGGCACTGCCGGACCATTGGCACGCGATTCCGGCGATCATGGCGGCGCGGGCGGGCAAGGATATCTACGCGGAAAAGCCCCTGGCCCTGAACATCGCGCAGGGTCGGCGGATGTCCGATGAAATCAGCCGGGCGGGGATTGTCTGGCAGACGGGTAGTTGGCAGCGGTCGCGGGATCATTTTCGGCTGGCGTGCGAGCTGGTGCGCAACGGCAGGATCGGCAAGGTGCATACGGTGAAAGTGGGGCTGCCGACGGGGAAAAGCTGCGGCGTGCAGACGGTAATGCCGTTGCCGGAGGGATTTGATTATGACATGTGGCTGGGTCCTGCTCCCGAGGCGCCTTACACAGAAAAACGTTGTCACATCAACTTTCGCTGGATCCTGGATTATTCGGGCGGCCAGCTTACCGACTGGGCGGCACATCACTGCGATATCGCCAACTGGGCGATGAATACCGAGCATACCGGGCCAATATCCATTGAAGGCAAAGGTGAGTTTCCCGAAGAAGGGCTGTGGAACGCGGCGGTGCATTACTGGATCGAATGTGAGTACGCGGAAGGGTTTAAGATGATCCTTGCCGACGGAAAATATTTTCAAAATGGCGTGCGGTTCGAAGGGACTGACGGGGCGGTATTCGTCAGCCGGGAAGGGCTGTGGACGGAGCCGGAAGGGTTGAAAAGGTCGGCGATCAAGCCGAATGAAATCCATTTGGAGGTCAGTAAGAACCACTCGGGCAACTTCTTGGAATGCGTCAAAAGCCGTCGGCTGACTATCACCCCCATCGAGGTGGCCCATCGGGCGATTACCATAGCACATCTGGGTAATATCGCGATGAAACTGGGCCGTAAGCTCCAGTGGGACCCCGTCCGCGAGCAGTTCGCCAAAGACGAACAGGCGAATCGGATGCTCGCCCGAGCCAGCCGCAGTCCTTGGGTGCTTTGAATAAATTTATTTATATTTTTGTACTTCTGATAAAAGGGCGTAAAAGATGAGAAATTTAATGATGATGGTTACGGTTTTGATTGGTTGGTTGATGCTGGCGATTTCCTGCAGCGCTGAAAATATTATTCCTCTGGATAATTACCCGGTGACGGACGCGCATCCGGGGTGGAAACTGGGGGTGCAGTCTTATACCTTCCGCAAGTTTACCTTATTCCAGGCGATTGATAAGGTGAGTGAGCTGGGATTGAACTGGATCGAGGTATACCCGACGCAGGTGGTCAGCGAACAGTGGCCGGACGTGCAGTTCAAGAATATGACGGCGGAAATCAAGGAGGCGACGCAAAACAAGCTCAGACAGGCCGGGATTAAGCTGATAAATTACGGGGTGGTAAACCTAACAGCGGATGAAGCACAATGCCGCAAGATGTTTGATTTCGCCAAGGAAATTGGGGTTCAGACAATCGTTTCAGAACCGCCCAAAGAGGCAATGGCGCTTATCGACAGGTTGTGTCAGGAATATAAAATTAAAATGGCGATCCATAATCATCCCAAGCCGAGTCATTATTGGGACCCTGATACCGTACTGGCGGCATGCGAGGGGTGTAGTAAATGGGTGGGAGCGTGTGCGGATACGGGCCATTGGATACGGAGTGGCATAAATCCGCTGGAGGCGATTAAAAAGCTAAAAGGGCGTATAATCAGTCTGCACCTGAAGGACCTGAACGAGTTCGGCAATCCAGAAGCCCACGACATGCCGTGGGGTACGGGAGTGGGCCAGGTCAAGGAGATCCTGGCGGCACTGGATCGGCAGGGCTTCCAGGGTGTGTTTTCGATTGAATACGAATATGACTGGGATGATTCCGTGCCGGCAATACGAAAGTGTGTGGCGTATTTCGATCAGGTAGCGGGGGCACTGAAGGCGAGCGGATGGCATGATCTGCTGGCAGATGACCTGTCCAATTGTATCTATAAGCCAACCAGTTGGACGCTGGAAGACGGGGTATTAATCCGCAAGGGCGGGGGAGATATCTGGACGAAGGATAGATACGGTAATTTTCTCCTCGATCTGCAATTCAAGGTGGATAAGGATACCAACAGCGGCATCTTCATTCGCACGGGAGATATCGTACAATGGCTGCATACGGCGATTGAGGTTCAGATACTGGATTCGTATGGCAAGGATAAGCCGGACAAGCATGACTGCGGGGGTATTTTTGATTGCCTGGCGCCGAGCAAAAATATGGTTCTCCCGGCGGGACAATGGAATCGGATGACCATAGCGGCGGTGGACAATCATATTAACGTGGTGATGAACGGCCAGCGGATTATTGATATGGATTTGAATCAGTGGAGCGAAGCCCATAAAAATCCCGACGGAACGCCGAATAAATTCAACACCGCCTACAAGGATATGCCGCGGGTGGGCAACATCGGCTTCCAGGATCACGGCCATCCGGTATGGTTTCGCAATATCAAGATCAAGACGTTAAATTAAGTATCAATCAGCCAATCGAGGAAATGTTATGCTCAAAGTAGGGATTGTCGGCTGCGGATTTATGGGGCGGATGCATTATCGGTGCTGGAAGGCGCTGCCGGATGTGGAGGTGGCGGCGGTATGCGACGCCAATCCCGCGGTGGCACAGCAAGCCAAACAGGCGGGGGGTAACATTGCCGGGGCGGAAGAGGGCATTGATTTTAACTGCGTGGCATTTTACACCGATGCGGGCAAAATGTTTGAGGAGGCGGAATTGGATGCGGTGTCAATCACCCTGCCGACGCATACCCATGCGGACATCACAGAAGAAGCGCTGGCGAGTGGTCTGCATGTGCTTTGCGAAAAGCCGATGGCCCTGAATGAGGCCCAATGCCGGCGGATGATAAAAGCGGCGGACAAAAGCGGCAAGGTGATGATGATCGCCCACTGTATACGTTTCTGGCCGGAGTACGCCAAGGCCAAGGAGATTGTGGACAGCGGCGAATACGGTAAGGTGCTGACGGCAAGCTTCAATCGCTGCAGTAGCCCGCCCAACTGGGCGGCGGATAACTGGTTCATTGACGAGAAACGCAGCGGCGGTATGCTTCTGGACCTTCATATCCATGACGCGGATTTTGTCCAATATCTGTTCGGTATGCCGCAGGCGGTGGCCAGTCGGGGCGTCAAACGGTCCGATTGGGGCTGGAGCCATATCGTCACGGATTATATTTACAGCGATGATAAGATGATAACGGCTAAATGCAGTTGGTTGGTGAAACCATCTTTCGGTTTTGAAATGAGCTTTATCATCAAGCTGGAGAAGGCGACCATCGTTTACGATTGCACCCGCCAGCCGGCTTTTCGGGTATGTCCGGCAGAAGGCGAGGTATTTACTCCAAAAGTCAAAAAAGGGGATGGTTATTCGTTGGAAATTGCCCATTTTGCCGATTTGGTAAGAGGCAAAAAAGTAGCCCAGGTTATTACGCCGCAACAGTCATGTAATTCGATTAAACTGATTGCGGCAGAAAAGGAATCCGCTGCGAAAGGGGAGAAGATATTTCTCTCTTGAGTGAATTTTATCATCATAATTATGGGAGGATAGGCTATGGTGAGATGCAACGGCTGGCCGGTGGGAGTATGCAACTGGTCTTTGCGGATGGATATGGAGCAGGTGGCACAGGCGATGGGGCGGCTGGGGATCGATCATGTGCATCTGTTGATTGCGCCGGCGTTGGAGAAAGGTGGAGAGATATTTCTCGACAAAGTCAAGCAGCAGAAATGGACCATCAGCAGTACAATGATTGATTTTCCCCAGGAGGATTATTCCACCTTGGAGAAGATCAAAGTAACCGGCGGAATCATCCCGGAGGAATACTGGCCGGTCAATGAAAAGCGGGTACTCAAGGCAATCGCAGCAACAGCGGACCTGGGAGTGAAGTACCTGTCGACGCATTTCGGCTTTATCGATCACCATGATAAAGCGGGATTGAAGAAGTTTTACCAGCGGGTGCGGATGCTGGCGGACGCGGCGGCGGAAAAAAATGTCATGCTGCTGATGGAGACGGGCCAGGAATCGGCGGAGGAGCTGCGGCGTGTGCTGGAAGAGCTGGATCATCCGGCAATCGGAGTGAATTTTGATCCGGCGAATATGATACTTTATAACATGGGAGATCCGGTGGCGGCGGTGAGTGTTTTGGCGCCCTGGATCAAGCATATTCACGCCAAAGACGCCCTCTATACCAAGCAGCAGGGAACCTGGGGGCAGGAGGTGCCCTGGGGCGATGGTCAGGTAAAAGTGGAATTGTTTTTAAAGGCCCTCAAGCAGGCTAGATTCGATGGCGTGCTGGCGATTGAGCGGGAGCAGGGTGAAAGTCGATTCGAGGATATCAAACTTGCTGCGGAACGACTGAGTAAATTCCGCGGATAAAATCAGCGGTTGTATTAAACCGGACGACAAATTTTTTTCAGGAGAGCAAGAAATGAGCGGGTCACTACTATTGAGCCTTTGCGTGATGATGTTTCTGGAGTACGCGATTTGGGGAGCATGGTCGCCGGTGCTGGCGGCCCGACTATTTGGCCCGCTCAAGATGAGCGGCAAGCAGACCGGATGGATTTACGCGACGATCCCGTTGGCGACGATCATCGCCCCGATGATCGCGGGTCAAACAGCCGACAAGTGGGTGGAGACGCAGTGGTTCCTGGCAGTAGCTCACCTGGTGGGCGGGATTCTGCTCTTTATCGCCGCCCGCAAAAAATCGTTCGGCGGGTTGTTTGTGGTGATGTTACTATACGCGCTGTGCTACACTGCAACAATGCCGCTGGTGAATTCGCTGATGTTCGCCCAGTTGGGAAAGGCCCTGCCGGATAACGCCGCTGTGAACGCCACCTCCGGCAAGATATTTTTATGGGCGCCGGTTGCCTGGACGATAGTGGGATGGATACTGACGGGCTGGCGACGGATGGCAAAAGAGGAAGGTGACGGCAGCGATTGCCTGATGCTGGCGGGGATTATATCGTTGATAATGGGGGTGTTCTGTTTCTTTCTGCCGCGGACGCCGCCGCCGGGAGCAGCGACAGCGGTATTGCCTTTCGTTCAGGCTATTTCGCTGCTGAAGGACAACTACGTCTTGATATTCTTTATCATCTCGTTTGTGGTTACGACACAACTGATGTTTTACTACCTGGGCACGGCCCAGTTTCTGACG
>Ga0209164_1001384_pt1 | contig 32072 bp, 24 predicted proteins | sample MTBNYHSulfiMetaG_FD_187458 | JGI IMG/M metagenome (GOLD analysis project Ga0209164, IMG submission 187458) | Enrichment culture microbial communities from rom New York Harbor, USA that are MTBE-degrading - MTBE-NYH (New York Harbor Sulfidogenic)... | ecosystem: Environmental > Aquatic > Marine >... | reverse complement strand
TGCGTTATGCCAGCAAGCTGGACGAAGATCCCGATTTTCACGATACCTACACCGCCATCTTTGAGTTCTCGCGCGGCAAACAACACGGCGGCTACGCCCGCGCTTTTGCGAACCTGACCCCTGAGGAGATCAAGCGCCTGGCGGTGATGTACATTGATGTCTCCTGGGAGGAGTCGCTACGCAAGAACGAGCAGCGCTTCAACCCTGCCAAGCCAGGCAGCATCCTCGAACACAGCTTGCCACAGAGCAAGATGGAACGTCTATATCGAGAGGTGGATTGGGAGGAAGTGAGCGCCGCTGACCCCGACTACTTATCTATCCAGGGTTTCAAAGTGCCCTACGTTGTCTTTGAGAACGAGGATGACGTCACCACTGCCCGCGGCCCCGCTTTGGGCGAACGGCTTGAGGATGCCCTTGGCTGCCTATGGGAGCTCTATCAGGCCAAGCAAGGCTAAGGGTGCGTAAGAAAGGGGGCGGAGATTCAATCTTATTCTTGTATGTCTATCGTTGATTTGACCTATGAGACCAGCCCAATGAGACTTCACGACAGCAAATCTCACAGCATTGAACCTTTGGATCCCAGAGATGGCGAGATTAGCATCTACGTGTGCGGCATCACGCCCTACGATACCACCCACCTGGGGCACGCCTTCACCTACACGGTGGCCGATGTCCTGATCCGCTATCTGGAGTTCAACGGCATCACGGTAAAGTACGTCCAGAACGTCACCGATATCGACGATGACATTCTGCGCAAAGCGAAGGAAGAGGGCGAAGATTGGCGAGCGCTGGGGAATCGCTGGACGGCGCATTTCATCACCGATTTGAAAGCCCTCAACGTGCGCCCTCCCGATCATTTCCCCCGAGCCACTGACGTGGTCCCGGAGATCATCGCTGCCACCCGTGATTTGTTGGCAGCTGGTGTGGCTTATGAAGCCGGCGGCAACGTGTACTACAGTGTGGATGCCTGGGGCCGCTTTGGGGAGCTGAGTGGCTTGCCGCGGGCTGAGATGCTGCCCATCGCCAACGAGCGCGGCAACCACCCCGACGACCCTCATAAGCGCGACCCCCTCGATTTCGTGCTGTGGCAGGCCCAATCGGCAGGTGAGCCCTCCTGGGATAGCCCGTGGGGGCCGGGCCGCCCCGGCTGGCACATCGAATGCTCCACGATGGCGACCAAGTACCTCGGTGAGACCATCGACATTCACGGCGGCGGCGCTGATCTGCTCTTTCCCCACCACGAATGCGAGATCGCCCAGGCTGAGCCGCTCACTGGCAAGCAGCCCTTCGCACGCTTCTGGATGCACGCCGCCATGGTACGCCATGATGGCGAGAAGATGAGCAAGTCGTTGGGCAATCTGGTGATGGTGCGCGATCTGTTACAGGAATATTCCCCTGACGCTATCCGTCTGTACCTGGCCCGTCACCACTACCGCCAGCCTTGGAGCCATGACCTGGCCGAATTGCGAGAAGCCGAAGATTGGGTAGCGCGCCTGCGGGGAGCGGTGGTGGTCTCCAGCGGTGACGGGGAGGTGTTATCCCCCAAGGATGCTGAACAGACCTTCAAGCGCGCTTTGGATAACGATCTGGATACTTCTGGCGCCATTGGCGCTCTGCTTGAGCTGGCTGACGAGACCAGCGGCGCGGCTGCCGAAGGCCAGAACATTCACGAGGCACAAGGCCGTTTGCGGGCGATGGCGACGGTCTTTGGTTTGCGCCTGGATGTGGAAAGCCCGGAGGAGCGGGTCTCGCACGGCTGGGACGCGCACCTGGCGCGGTTTGCGAATCCCTAGCCCCGGCGTGGGGCTACGCTTATTTGCCCTCCAGCAGCTTGACCAGCAGCGCCTTTTGGGCGTGCAAGCGGTTGTGGGCCTGGGGGAAGATCACGGAATGGGGGCCGTCAGCGACCTCATCGGTGATCTCCTGCCCGCGGTGGGCCGGCAGGCAGTGCATGACGATAGCGCTGGGCTTGGCCGCTGAGACCAGCTCCGCGTTGACCTGAAAAGATGGGAAAACCTTCTCGCGTTGCTTGGCTTCTTCCTCTTGCCCCATACTCACCCAGGTATCCGTATAGATAACGTCGGCGCCTCTCACGGCCTCGAATGGGTCATTGGTCAGCGTGACTGTGGCGCCGCTCTGCTCGGCAAATTCCATGCCCTCTTCAACGGCTGTGCCGGGCATATCGTAGCCGGAAGGGTTGGCGATGGTGAAGTTGGCCCCCAGCTTGGCGCACACGTGCAGCAGGGAAACGGCCACGTTGTTGCCATCCCCCACGTAAGTCACGTTCAGCCCCTCGATCTGATTATCGAAGTGCTCGTAAATGGTGAGCGCGTCGGCCAGGGCCTGGCAGGGGTGGTTGTAGTCGCTCAGGCCGTTGATCACCGGTACGCTGGCCCATTTGGCCAGTTCGACCACGTGCTGGTGGTCGAAGACCCGCGCCATGATGGCGTCCACGTAGCCGGAGAGCACGCGTGCCACGTCGGCGACCGATTCACGCTTGCCCAGGCCGATCTCGGCCGGGGAGAGGTACAGCGCATCCCCGCCCACGTGATGCATGGCCATTTCGAAAGAGACGCGTGTGCGCAGGCTGGCTTTCTGGAAGACCATCGCCAAGGTCTTGGCTTTGAGGCGCGGCTGGTTGCCGCCAGCCTGATATTCCTTCTTGAGCTCAACGGCTAATTCCAGCAAGCTTAATAGCTCGTTGGGAGTGTAATCGGCGATTGCCAGGAAGTCCTTCATCGCGGTTATAACTCCTTGGGGGTGAGTCTGTGGCAGTTCATCATAAGAGCGAACGCGAGTATATCATAGCTGCGTTTACAGGCCCCCGGCGCGTGGCTGCGATGTGGAGGTCGAGGTATAATCGGGTGGCAAGCCCTGATTTCCAAGGAGGATGGATGAGCGAGCAGAAGATCCGGGTTCTGGTGGCGAAGCCCGGGCTGGATGGCCACGACCGTGGCGCCAAGGTGATCGCCCGTGCCCTGCGAGATGCCGGCATGGAGGTGATCTACACCGGTCTGCGCCAGACCCCGGAGATGATCGCTGAGGCCGCGCTGCAGGAGGACGTGGACGCTGTCGGCATGTCGGTGCTCTCCGGCGCCCACATGGCGTTGGTGCCTCGTGTTCTGGAGCTGATGCGCGCCAACGACCAGGAGCATGTCAAGGTTTTTGTCGGTGGGATCATCCCGGATGAAGACGTCCCGCGCTTACAGGAGATGGGCGTGTCCGCCGTTTATGGCCCCGGCGCCTCCACGGAGACAATCATTCAAGATATCCGCGCCGCGCTGCGCGGCGATGCCTCCAAGTGATTCTTCGGGAGTTTCCCGTTTGATGGACTCACTAAAATCGATCCTCGAAGGTGACCGGTTGGGTATTGCCCGCCTGCTCACCCAGATCGAAAACGATACGCCAGAGGGACGCCAGGCGCTCGATGCCCTTTTCCCCCATACCGGCCAGGCTCACCTGGTTGGCGTCACCGGCGCGACCGGCACCGGTAAATCTACACTGGTCAACCAGATTGCCTACAATTATCGCCATCCCTCTGAGGGTGGGGAGCCGAAGCGGGTGGCAATCATCGCCGTAGACCCCACCAGCCCGTTCAGCGGCGGCGCCGTGCTCGGCGACCGCATCCGCATGCGCGATCTGGCCGGCGACCCCGGTGTGTTCATCCGTTCGATGGCCTCGCGCGGCTCCTTGGGTGGCCTGGCCGCCGCTACTTCGGGCTTGGCCTCGGTGTTCGACGCCGCGGGCTTTGAGGTTATCTTGATCGAAACCGTCGGCGCGGGGCAGGACGAGGTCGACATCGCCCGGTTGGCGCACACCACCTTGGTGGTGGAAGCGCCGGGCCTGGGCGACGACATTCAAGCCATCAAGGCTGGCATCCTGGAGGTCGCTGATATCCTGGTGGTGAACAAGGCCGACCGCCCTGGTGTGGAGACGACCGAGCACGCCCTGCGCGGCATGCTCCAACTGGCGCAGTCTACCCAGCAAGAACCCGGTTGGGCGCCTCCTATCCTGCGCACCGTCGCTACCGACGGGCAAGGGGTGCCGGAGCTGATCGCTGCCATTGCCGAGCACCGCCGCTACCTGCTCGATAGCGGCAAATGGCAGCAAAGCGTGCGCACCCGCCTGGCGGCTGAATTGAGCGAACTTCTGCAACGCACCCTGATAGCGCGCTGGCGTGCCACCTTGAGCAACGGCCAATACGAATCCGTGTTAGATGAATTGGTGGCCCGGCGTGTTTCCCCTCAACAAGCGGTGAAAGCGCTAATCGGAGGAGATGGCTGAAGTGATAAATGGCGAGCGCATTCGATTTCGAGCCGCTGAGCGCGAGGACCTGCCCACCTTCGTGGCCTGGATCAACGACCCCGAGGTGCGGGCGGGTATCAGTTTGTACCTGCCCATGTCGATGGCCAGTGAGGAGAAATGGTTCGAGAACATGCTTGAGCGCCATCCGGATGAGCAGCCTCTGGTCATCGAGGCCCGCCACGGCAAAGGGTGGAAGACCATCGGCAACTGCGGTTTCTTTGATATCAATTCCCATTACCGCTCGGCCGAGTTCGGCATCATGATCGGGGAGAAATCAATGTGGAATCAGGGGTATGGAACCGAAGCAGTGAAGCTTTTGCTTCGGCACGGCTTCGAAACCCTCAATCTGAACCGCATCATGCTGCGAGTATTCGAAAACAACCCGCACGCCATTCGAACTTACGAAAAGGCTGGGTTTACCCATGAGGGACGTTTGCGGCAGGCGCACTACACCAAGGGTCAGTACGTGGACGTTCTGCTGATGAGCGTCTTGAGGTCAGAATGGAAAGAAGCTTGAGCGATTGCATCGATCATCGGGGAGGAGCTTTATGGCTGGATTAGGTGACCGCAACGAGATGGGCATGTACGGGGCGATTAAACTCTTTTCAGGCACGGCTTGTCCTGAGCTGGCGCAAAAGATCGCCGATTACCTTAAGGTGTCTTTGAGCAAGCAGGACGTGATCCATTTCCCCAACGATAATCTATTGGTGCGTTTGCAGAGCAGCGTGCGTGGGCAGGATGTCTACTTTATTCAGACCACCAGCCGCCCTGTACACCAGAACCTCATGGAGTTGCTTATTACCCTTCAAACCCTGCGCCTGGATTCGGCTGCCCGCATCACCGCCGTGATTCCCTATTTGACTTATGCCCGCTCTGATAAGAAGGATCAGCCGCGTGTGCCCATTTCCGCCCGCCTGGTGGCGGATATGATCCAAGTGGCTGGCGCCGATCGTTACATCACCCTGGACTTGCACGCTGGGCAGATCCAGGGCTTTTTCTCGATTCCCGGCGACGTGCTGACGGCTTTTCACATCATCGTCGAATACATGCGCGATCTCCGTCCCAAGTTGGAGGATCCGGTGGTCGTGACGGTAGACCTGGGCTTTGCCAAGAAGGGGCGCAACTTTGCCGAGCGCATCGATACACCTCTGGCTTTCATCGAGAAGCGCCGGGTGCCCAAGAACGCCAACGCCGAGGCGCTGAACTTGGTGGGCAACGTCAAGGGCCGTGACGTGATCCTGGTGGATGATGAGGTCGATACGGCTGGCTCGGTGAGTGAGGCCGCCAATCTGGTGCTCGAACATGGCGCCCGCAACGTCTATCTGGTATTTGTGCACGCCGTGCTCTCTGACCCGGCTGCCGAGCGCCTGGCGGCGTTGCCGCTTAAGGAGATCATCACCACCGATACCATACCTATCCCCTCTGAGAAGCTCAATCTGCTCAAAGACCGCCTCACCGTGCTCTCGGTTGCGCCCTTGCTGGGGGAGGTCATTCTGCGCGCCCACCAGGGCCGCAGCGTGGGGGAGATGTTCAACGAGTAGCGTATGCCCGAGCTGCCGGAAGTCGAGACCATCGCCAGGCTGCTGCGGGAGGGAGGTGAGGGACAGCCCTCGTTGCTGGGCTGCACAATCCGGGATTTCGACCTGCTATGGCCGGGCACGCTCGCCGAACCTGCGCCCAGGCAGTTTCGCCATCTGATCATCGGGCAGGAATTCAAGGCGATAGATCGGCGCGGCAAGTTTTTAGTTTTCGAGCTTTCCAACCATTATTTGCTGATCCATTTGCGCATGAGCGGTGACATCTTAGTTGGGGAGGGAGAGCAGCCATTGGGGGAGTATTCCCGGCTGGCGCTCTACATGGAAAACGGCGTTCAGCTCAGCTTTAACGATGCGCGTAAGTTTGGCCGCGCTTGGCTGGTGGAAGACTCGCAAAGTGTTCTCGGCAAACTGGGGCCCGAGCCGCTGGACGAGAGTTTCACCGCCGAAGCCTTTCACCGGCGCCTGCAAGCCCGTCGCCGCCAGCTCAAACCGCTGCTGCTGGATCAATCCTTTCTGGCCGGGCTGGGCAACATCTATGTCGATGAGGCCCTGCATTTGGCGCGCCTCCATCCCCTCACGCTGGCAAATAACCTCTCCCGGCGGCAGGCGGGCAACCTCCTGGCCGCCATTCGGCAGGTTTTACGGGAGGGCATCCGCCGCAATGGCTCCAGTATTGACTGGGTATACCGCGGCGGTGATTTTCAGAATCAATTCCGTGCCTACCAACGCACCGGGGAGCCGTGCCCTGAGTGCGGCACTCTGATCGAACGCATCGTCGTCGCCCAACGCGGCACGCACATTTGCCCGCAATGCCAACCTTCTCCTTCATTTCCTTGACCGGATAACGCAGTATGAACCCCATTGCAATCTTCGTCTTAGCGCTCACCTTCTTGATTATCGGCTACCTTCTGGGTAGCTATTTCCCGCTGCGCTCGGCGAACCGCGACGAGCAAGGTGAGGATACGGATCGTCAGTCCGCTGAGCCCCCCACACGGAAGGGTATGGTCGAACTGATGCGCTTATGGCGCCATCGTGATACGAAGGCACTGCACGCTGAGATCGAGGGTGAATTGATCGAGCAAGGCGATACTCTCGCCCCGGATCAGCACGGCCGTCTGGCGATGCTGCTGGTGGACTTGCAGGATTGGATCGGCGTAGAGGCTCAGCTCGACAATGCCGAGCGGACTTCTAGTGCACCGATGGGCAAGAAAAGCGGCGAGAAAGACGAGCCTGATTCACCTGAGGATGGCACGAAGAAACGTTTCAGACCTTTGGCGTTGTTCAGCGAGGCGCTCAAGGCGGAAGTGCGCCTGCCCCAGGAACACGGGCAATCTAGTATCGCCTCTCAGATCGACGAAATCCTCCAGGAGCAGATCGGCAGTGGCCCCCTAGCGGGAAAAGGTGTCTGCTTGATGGAAATCGAGGGCCGGGGCTTAGTGGTCTTTGTTGGTCGCGAGAGCTATGATAGCGTGGATGAAGTGCCAGATAAAAAGATCCGCGCTGCTATCCAGAGTGCCGTCAAGGAATGGGAACAGCGCGCGCTGGGGGGATCAGCCGAATAGCGCCAGGGCGGGGTGCTCGTGGACGGGCCGAACGTTCAACCGGCCATCGTCATCTTTTTCCAGTTTCCCCAATCGCAAAGTCGTATCGTGTTCGAAAACCAGCAAGGCCTGGTGCTCTAGTGCCCAGGCTTGCCAGCGCTGCTTGGTGGTGATGTTCTCCAGGGGGGCAATATCGTAGGCCGTCACCCAGGCGGCGCGTTCCATGTGGACGGCGTAGGAGGCCAGGTCGGCGACGAACAGCACCGGCGCCTTCGCCGTTTCCACGATCACCACCTGATGGCCGCGCGTGTGGCCTGGTGTGACTACACAGCGCACCCCGTTGACGATCTTGGTGTCCCCGTGCAGGAAGCGGAATTGCCCGGCTTGCCACACCGGCCGGTAGTTCTCCGGCAGATAGGTGTTGCGGGTGCGAAGGTCAGGATGCATGGCGTCGGCCCATTCCACCCGCTGCACCAGATACTCGGCATTGGGGAAAGTCGGCCGCGGCTGGCCTTCAATCAAGGTGGTGTTGCCGCCGCAGTGGTCGGAATGCAGGTGGGTGTCGATCACCAGGTCGACGTCCTGGGGCGCCACGCCCAGCTTAGCCAGGTTCTCGCGCAAGGTGCCGTGGGGCCATTCGATGCCCCAATTGCGCTGCGCCTTGGGGCTGAGCTTGTCCCCCAGTCCGCAATCGACCAGGATGCGCTGCCCCTCGGTTTGGATCAGCAGGCAATTGAGGTCCATGGGCACGCGCCCGTGCTCGTCGGGTGTCTGGTGCTTTCGCCAAAGGGGCTGGGGGACGAGCCCGAAAGGCCCGCCGGGGTCGACCCACACTCTGCCGGTTGGGATGATGTGCCATTCCATCGGCATATCGCTATTTCGCCATTGCTTGGGCGATGCCCTGCCACTCTTTTTCGATGGCGGCCACCAGGCTTTGGCGCTCTCCTTCAGGGAGGAAGGCTGCCTGGGCAGCATGCAGCACGCAGGCGCGCAGTTGGTCGAGTTCCAGCCCCAGCGTTTCGCAGGCCAGCCGGTATTCATCGCTCAGCTCAATCTGGGAGATGCTGGGGTCATCGGTGTTGACCGTCACATTCAATCCGGCGGCCATCATCTGGGGCAAGGGATGGGCGCTGAGTTCTTCGACCACCCCGCTTTGGTAATTGCTGGTTGGGCAGACCTCGAAGGTGACCCGCCTCTCACGCGCCAGGGCGACCACTTCGGGCGCCTCCAGGATACGCACCCCGTGGCCGATACGATCTGCTCCTAGTTGCTCGATCGCCTCAATGATGTTGGTGGGCGGCCCCCACTCACCGGCGTGCACGCTGATGCCCAAGCTGGCTTGTCTGGCTTCGCGGAACAGGCCAATGAATTGGCTATTAGGGTGACCGCTTTCCAGCCCAGCCAGGCTCAGCCCGACAATGCCGTCCCCTTGGCGCTCGATGGCGGCCGCTACTACCTTCTCTGCCAGCTCGTTGCCCTCGTGGCGGTTCACGCTGGCGAGTAGTCGCGTTTTGACGTGGTGATGTTCAGCGGCGGTGCGCGTTGCCTGGATCACCCAATCCATGCTCTCATCCACCGGGAAGCCACATGCGGCGCAGAGCGCGGCGGGGGTGAAGCTCAGCTCTAGGTAGCGGAGGTTTTCCTCAGCGGCATCGGCCAGGACCTCGTGGATGTGGCGTTGAATGGTCTCTGGGGAAAGGAAGAAAGCCCGCAGAGCCGTGAACTTGGCCAGAAAGCGTTCCTGGCTGCGGGGCTCCCTAGGCTGATATTGGACCAGCGCTCGCAGCGCGTCTGGCTCTTTGGGCAGATCGAGCGAATGAGTATTCACCAGCTCGATCAGCGTCTCTAGGCGCAGGGAGCCTTCCAGGTGGCGATGCAATTCCACCTTGGGGAGCGCATGATAGAACTCGGGGGGATATTGCGTTGGATTGCCGGGCATGGGCGAGGTTCTTTAGCTTAGCGCCGTCGCCGCCGTCTTTTGCGCTTGCTCTTTGGCTGGCTGCGTTGAGGCTGCCCGCCTTGGGGGGCGCTGGGTGCGGCTGCCCCTTGAGGCCGGAAGGTGAACATGCGTGAAACCACGCTCAAGCGCATATCGCGGAATAGTTGCTGGAACATCTGGAAGGCCCGGCCCTTGTATTCCACCAGTGGATCGCGCTGTGCGTAGGCCTCCAGCCCAATGGCGATTCGCAGCGCCTCCATGCGCGTCAGATAATCGATCCACAGATCGGAGATCACCCGCAAGAGAAGCTGCCGGTAGAGCGCGGTGAGCGCCTGGCTCCCCAGCGTCTTGACGACTGCCTGGCGGGCCTCTCCGCCTAGCTGCCCGAGCTTCTGTTTGCCTTCCCTCAAGAGCTGCAGGGCGGTCTCGTCGAGTTCCCTGGTCAGGTTATTGTGCGTGGTGCTGTCGAGTTCATCCCAGCTCTTGTCGGCCAGGCGATTCCATTCGCTTATACCCCAGATTTGCTGCACCGCGCCTTGGGCGGCTCCTAGGTGGGCGAGCACCTGCTTGGTGATCTGTTTGGGCTCCTGGTCTTCGAGGAATTGGGCGGCGTAGTAGACGTAAGTCAGCCGGATGCTGCGCTGTTGGACCCGTTGGTGGGTCTTTTTATCGAAGGTGGTCACCGTCCCCTGCGTCATCAAGATCAGCATATTTGCCAGGGTGGCGTCGTTGATGCCCCCGCTGACCTTTTCGAGGGCGCTTTGCAGGTCACGGGCGATTTGCCCATCCCGCTGCTCGCCGATGTAGAGCTGTAGCCGTTTCTCGTACAGCCCTTCGATCTCGGCCAGGATGCGCTCGCTGGCTTGTTCCCAGGATTGGCCAGCCAGATCATTAAGGGTGAGTTCGATCCCTTCCGGCACGCGCCGCGCCACCATCCCGAGCGTGCGGCCGATCACCTGTTTGAGCAGGTAATCTTCGATCTGCCCTTCGATGAGATCGGAGGCTTGTTCGGGGTCGTCCAGCAGCAGCCTCTGCTGGGCGTTGGAGAGCTTGATCGGCACCTGCAAGGCGCTGGTCAGCTCCTGCAGCAGTTCACTGGGGCTGACGCTTTGCTCCTCGTCGCGGTAGGCTACTTCGTCCAGAAAGGCCAGCAGCGTCTCGCTGCGCTCGTCGAGCTGGGCTTCGAGCGCCTCTCCCGTGCGGGCGAGCACGCTGCTCACGGCCTGCAGGGTGTGTTCCTTTTCAACCTCGATGGAAGCCTGGGCGATATCTAGCAGCGCTGCTTGGGCTTCATCCGTTGTGGTCAGGCCCTGCTCTTTCAGGTGATCGAGCAGCAACCGGTAGCTGAAGGAGGGGAAGAAGACCCCCCCGAAGGCGAATGAGGGCTGAATCTGCTCCAGCCAGGCCAGCAGGCGCCAGGGCCCTTCCTGGTCTTCCAGCGCCTGGGGCACCCGCTCGGTCACCTCGGTCTCCAGCATTTCGCGCACGTCCTCGTAGAGGTCGTCTTTGGAGAAAATGCGGTCCCGTTGGGCGTAGATCTTCTCGCGCTGCGAGTTCAGCACGTCGTCGTATTCGAGCAGGTGTTTGCGGGTGTCGAAGTGGGCGCCCTCCACCCGGGTCTGGGATTGCTCGATGATGCGTCCGACCAGATTGTGTTCGAGCGGGACGGAGTCGTCCATGCCCAGACGTTGCATCAAGAGGTCGACCTGCTGCCCACCGAACAGGCGCATCAAGTTATCTTCCATCGAGAGGTAGAAGCGTGAGGAACCGGGGTCGCCCTGGCGCGCAGAGCGGCCGCGCAGCTGGTTATCGATGCGCCGGGCCTCGTGGCGTTCCGAGCCGATCACGTGCAAGCCGCCAAGTTCCTTTACCTTGCTCATCTCCTCCATGGAGCGCTTGAAGTATTTGATCTCTGCGTCGTAAATGCCGTAATCCTCTGGGTCGAGCGCCTCCAGCGCCTGCAGACGCTCCTCCATGGACATGTCGAAGGCCTTCTCGTGCCCGGTTCGTCGCAGCACGCGGTTAACGGCCGAGATGACCTCCTCGGCGATCTCGCCACCCAGCTTGATATCGACGCCGCGCCCTGCCATGTTGGTGGCGATGGTCACCGCGCCGAAGCCCCCGGCCCCGGCGATGATCTGGCTTTCCTCCGTGTGCTTGCGGGCGTTGAGCACCTGGTGGGGGATCCCGCCGTCGATCACGGCGCTCAGTCGCTGGCTGTAGGACTCGTCTAGGTCGAGAGCACGTAGCAACCGCGTCATGTTTTCATCTTCTTTGAGGTTAAGCGTGATGCCCAGTTCACGCCCAAGGGCGCGCATTTCACTGGCCTTGAGCTTGTCTAGGGGTTCGTTGAGAAAGGACAGTTCAATGATCAGGCGCCCGTCTTCGCCTCGATTGTGGGCCTCCATCCATACCCTGCGTAGCAGCAAGGTTTGCAGCAGCTGGCCTACGGCGTCGGCCCGCAGACGGCTGGAGAGCTGATCTGAATTCTCGACCGAGGTAGTGCCCACCAGAATTGGGCGGCCAACCACGTGATATTGGATGATCTCCGTCGTCAGGGCGCGCAGCTTGGCCTCTTGGCTGCGGTAGACCACGTCAGGGTAATCTTTGCGCTTGAAGAAGACCGGCTTTTTGTCGGGGTCATCCGAAGCGGCGTAGTAAGTGTATTTGTAGCTGTATTCGTCGCGGTCTTCCAAGGCTTCGAGATTCGAATCCGGCAAGCTGGCGATGAATTCGACGTTGGAGGGCAAGGCGATCACGTCTAGGCCGTAGATCTTATCGAATTCCTCCGCCTCAGTCACGGCGGTGCCGGTCATACCCGCCAGCTTCTCGTACATGCGGAAGTAGTTCTGAATGGTGATGGTGGCGTAGGTGATGTTCTCGCTTTGCACCTTGACGCCCTCTTTGGCCTCCACGGCTTGGTGCAGCCCATCCGACCAGCGCCGCCCCGGCATCAGGCGGCCGGTGAATTCGTCGATGATGACCACCTTGCCGGCCTGCACCAGGTATTCCTTGTTGCGGTGGTACAGGTATTGGGCCCGCAGCGCCTGTTCGAGATAGCCCAGCAGGCGCGCCTGTTCGGGGGTGATGTCTTCCGGCCGGTCGGGGTCCCGTAGCGGCACACCAAGCATCTCCTCGACGTGCGCCTCGCCGATCTCGGTCAACACCACATTGCGGTCGCGTTCGTTGACCTCGTAATCCTCCGGTCGCAGCCTTTTGACGATACCGGCCATGCGCTGGTAGTTCTCGGCGTCGTCGTGGGATGGGCCGGAGATAATCAACGGGGTGCGCGCCTCGTCGATGAGCACGTTATCGACCTCGTCGATGATGGCGTAATGGTGGCCGCGCTGTACGCGATCCTCGATGCGCATGGTCATATTGTCTCGCAGGTAATCGAAGCCGAATTCGTTGTTGGTACCATAGGTGATATCGGCGGCATAGGCCTCCCGTCGGTGCACCATCACCAGTTGATCTTGATCCTCTTGAGAGTGTTCCCTCTCCAGGTCAACGACGAAGCCCTTGCGGCCTCCCTCGGTGCGGGCGGCCATTTGCAGTACGCCGACGCTCAGCCCCAGCAGGTCGTAGATTGGGGCCATCCAGCGGGCATCGCGGCGCGCCAGGTAATCGTTCACGGTGACCAGGTGCGCTCCTTTGCCCTCCAAAGCGTTCAGGTAGAGCGGCAGCGTGGCGGCCAGAGTCTTGCCTTCACCGGTGCGCATCTCGGCGATCTTGCCTTCATGCAGGGCGATGCCGCCGATCAGTTGCACATCGTAATGGCGCAGGCCGATGGCGCGTTTGCTGGCTTCCCGTACTGCGGCGAACGCCTCGGGCAGGATGTCGTCCAGCGTTTCCCCTTCGGCCAGGCGGCGGCGAAACTCCTCGGTCTTGGCCGCCAGTTGCTCGTCCGTGAGCGCCTCGAAATCGCCCTCCAGCGCGTTGATCTGCTCGACAACCTCGCTGTAGGCTTCGATGGTGCGCTTGTTGGGATCACCCCCGAGGATCTTAACAACTTGTCTCAGCATAGACCGATTCCTTTCGGCGGCGATTATAGCACACGCGGCGATTGGAGTCGGCGGGCCGTGTTTTCAATCTAGAGGCGATTGCGGCCGCGCGCCATGCTCGCCAACCTTAAAGTTTTCAATTTCGTTAGTCCCTTGTGGCGTCCTGAATGGGGCGGCGTGCTATAATGGGCTATCTTTCGGGTGGAACACGATTTATTAGATCTTTAGTTTGGGAAAACCATTATCGATGTCCTTCGTTCACCTTCACGTTCACTCGGAGTATTCACTCCTCGACGGCTTTAGCAACATCCCTAAGCTTGTGCAGAGAGCCAAGGAGCTGGATATGCCTGCGCTGGCTCTCAGTGATCATGGGGTGATGTATGGGACAATCGACTTCTATCGAGCCGCTAAACAGGCAGGCATCAAGCCGATCGTCGGCATGGAGGCCTACGTAGCGGCTCGCCGCATGCAAGATCGCGACCCGCAGTACGACCGCCGCTCTTACCACCTGCTGCTGCTGGCCGAGAATTCGACGGGCTACCACAACCTCCTGCAAATCGCCTCAGCAGCACAGCTTGACGGCTTCTATTACTCCCCGCGCGTCGATCACGAATTCTTGCAGGAGCATGCCGAGGGCCTGATCGCTACCACGGCCTGCCTCTCCGGTGAGGTGCCGCGCGCCATTTTGAGGGATAACCTCGACGAAGCGCGCCGAAAACTGGATTGGTACTACAAGGTCTTTGGGCCGGACAATTTCTTCATCGAATTGCAGCATCACGAGATCGCCGATCTGCATCGCGTCAACCGTGAACTGCTGGAGTTAGGCAAGCGGTACAACGCCCGTTACCTTGCTACCAACGATGTGCATTACATCGATCGCAAGGATGCCCGCCTTCAGGACATCCTGTTGTGCGTGCAAACCGGCAATTTGCTCAGCGAGCCCAACCGCATGCGCATGGACGACGATACTTATTATCTGCGTTCTGCCGAAGAGATGGCGACGCTGTTCCCAGAGGTGCCTGAAGCGATCTCCAATTCTCTGATGATCGCCGAACGCTGTGATGTCGATCTGATTTCGGGCGAATACCATTTGCCGGAGTTCCCCGTCCCCGAAGGCTACACTCCAGCCACATATCTGCGCGAGCTGTGCGATAAGGGCCTGCAAACGCGCTATGGGGATCGGGCGGATGACCCCAAGATCTTGGAGCGGCTGGAGTACGAACTCGGCATCATCAATAGCATGGGCTTTGACGCCTACTTCCTGATCGTTTGGGATCTGTGCCGCTACGCTCGCGAGCAAGCTATCTGGTACAACGCCCGTGGGTCGGCTGCCGGCTCGATCGTCGCCTATGCGTTGGGGATTACCCTGGTCGACCCGATTGAGCACGGCCTCATTTTCGAGCGCTTCCTCAACCCCGACCGGGTCTCGATGCCCGATATCGATCTCGATTTCCGTGACGACCTGCGCTACAAGATGCTGGAGTACTGCGCCCATCGCTATGGCGAGGACAAGGTGGCTGCCATCATCACCTTCGGCAAGCTCAAGGCGCGCGCTGCGGTGCGCGATGTCGGACGGGTGCTGGATATCCCACTCAACGAAGTCGACCGGATCGCCAAGATGATTCCCAACATACCCGGCAACCCGGTCACCATCGAGCAAGCACTGGAGCAACAGGAACCGCTGCGGAACGAGTATGAAGCCAAGCCCTACATGCGCGAGCTGATTGACACCGCTCGTCAGATGGAGGGCGTGGTGCGCAATGCCGGCACTCACGCCGCCGGCGTGGTCATCACCGATAAGCCGGTGATCGAGTACGTGCCACTGCACCGGCCTACGGGCAGTTCGGCCGAGGATACCCCCATCAAAGTGCTGACCCAGTTCGAGATGTCCATCCTTGAAAGCCTGGGATTGCTCAAAGTTGATTTTCTCGGCCTATCCACGCTCACCATCATGGCACGGGCTTGCGATCTGATCCAGAGGCGGCACGGCGTCAGGCTACACCTGGGCAACATCCCGGTGGACGATCCTAAAACCTACGAGTTGTTGGGCAACGGCGATACCGCAGGGGTCTTCCAGTTGGAAGGCAGTGGGATGCGCCGCTGGGTCAAGGAGATGAAGCCGCATTCCTTGGCCAACGTGATCGCCATGGTGGCGCTCTATCGCCCCGGCCCAATGGATTTCATCCCCACCTACATCGCCCGCATGCACGGCGAAGAAAAGGTTTCATATCGCCATCAAGCGTTGGAGCCGATCCTGGAGGAGACTTACGGGATCACGGTCTATCAAGAGCAGATCATGTACACGGCCATGAACCTGGCGGGCTACAAGGCCTCTTACGCCGACGACCTGCGCAAAGCGGTGGCTAAGAAGAAGCGCAAACAGCTTCTCAAGCACCGCCGCAGCTTCGTCGAAGGCGCCGTAGAAAACGACATCCCCAGCGAAGTTGCCGATCAGATCTTCGATGAGTGGGAGGCGTTTGCCCGCTACGGGTTTCCCAAGGGGCACGCCGCCGATTACGGCGTGATCGCCGTCCAGACGGCTTACCTCAAGGCCAACTATCCCGTCGAGTACATGACCGCCCTGCTCTCGGTATCCAAGAACGACACCGATAAGGTGGCCTATTACGTCGCCGACTGCCGCCGCATGGGCATTGACGTGCTCCCGCCCGACGTGAACACCAGCGAATGGGATTTCTCCATTGAGGATCGGGAGGATGGCAGCGCGGCGATACGCTTTGGATTGGGGGGGATCAAGAACGTGGGCCTGGGGCCGGTTGACACCATCTTGGAAGCCCGCGGCGAACGATCTTTCGTGGATATCATGGGCTTCACTCGCCGGGTCGACCTGCGCCATGTGGGGAAGCGCGCCCTGGAGTGCCTGATCAAGGTCGGTTCCCTTGATAGCTTTGGCCCTCGGCAAGCCTTGTTGGAAGTTATGGATCGGGTGATGTCGCTTAGCTCGTCGCATTTCGATGCGGCCGAGAGGGGGCAGGCCAGCTTCTTTGGCGGCACTGACGGGCTGGATGAAGAGATAAGGCTCCCTGATACCTCTGGGCGCGAAAACCGCCGTGCAGAGCTTAACTGGGAGCGTGAGCTGATCGGCCTGTACCTCTCCGATCATCCTCTCAACTCGGTGATGAAAGACCTCTCCCAGAAGATCACCCATACCTCCAGTCAGCTATCCTTGGCTCAGGAGAAGGAGAGTGTCTGGGTGGCTGGCATGGTGACGAAGTTACGACGCCACCGCACCAAGACCGATAAGGATATGGCCTTCGTCAGCCTCGAGGACATGGAGGGCGTGATCGAGCTGGTGGTCTTCCCCAACGTGTGGGCGCGTGCCTCCCACCTGATTACCTACGACAAGGTGCTGCTGGTCAACGGGAAGATGGATATGCAAGGCAGCGACCCGAAGATATTGGTGGATAAGATACTGCCTCACGAGTACTCTGGCTTGGGCGAGGTGGATGAAGACGCTCCGGCATCTCTACCCAACGCGCCAATCGACAATCATCCTTCGCCTCCCAGGTCTACTTCTCGCACTGCGGTTGATGAGTTCGTCCAGCCGGTGGCGAGCTACCAGCTTGCGGAGCCGCCGGCCGATTTCGAAGCTTTCCCGCCTGAATGGGACGACGAGTTCCCTGCCCCTCAGCAGACCGAGGTCATCCCAGAGCAGGTCGAGGCGCGCGATAGCCAGGCCGAGGAAGCCTCAGCTACAACGCAAGATACTGAAGACGAAGCATCATCCGCATCTCTCCCGGCCGCTCCTGTGGTGAGCGCGCCGGTAGCGGGGCAAATTGCTGAGGATGACGCTTCTGACCAGCAATCCGAAGCGGAAAAGGTTGTTGGGCTGTCGATTTCGTTGCCTCCCCCTGGCCGTGCCCGCGAAGTGCCGTCGGCGATCACCGATCCTTCTGCCCCAGCCCTGGAGGCATCCCCAGGCAAACGCCCGCCTCCCAAGATGATTTGGGTTTTCTTGCGCGCTTCTGGAGATCGGGCCCGTGATACCTTGCGCCTCCGACGCATCCACGGGATGCTGATCAGCTACCCGGGCCACGACCGTTTTGCCTTCTACATCATCGAGGGCAAACGCGGCTACCAGCTTGAATTTCCCAACGACACCACCCAGGTGTGTGAGGATCTCAGGGAGCGCTTGTGCTCGGTGGCGGGGGTCGAGAACGTGCGCGTGGAGACGATCACCATTCAATGATAGTAAGATGAATATTTCAAGCTCTGCTTGAGTTCATCAGCAATTCAAGGTGTAAGTGCAATGGCTGGAAAACCGAAGAAAATAGGCGTTTTGACTTCTGGCGGCGATGCGCCTGGGATGAATCCGTGCATCCGTGCTGTCGTCCGGATGGCGATCTATCACGGGATCGAAGTTTATGGCATCCGTGAGGGCTACGCCGGTCTGATTCGCGGTGAGCTGGTTCCTCTGACTGCCCGAGATGTGAGCGGTATCATCCAGGTCGGGGGCACGATGCTCCGGACGGCGCGCAGCCCTGAATTCCGTGAGAAGCACGGGCAGCGCGAAGCCATTCGCCAGATGAACGAGGTGGGCATCGAGGCCCTGGCGGTGATTGGCGGAGATGGCTCCTTGAAAGGCGCCCACGCCCTCGCGGGGCACGGTGTGCAGGTTGTGGGTGTGCCGGCCAGCATCGATAATGATATCTGGGGGACCAGCATGTCGATTGGCGTGGATACCGCCCTCAATACGATCCTCACCGCCATCGATAATCTGCGTGATACGGCCTCTTCTCACCAGCGCGCTTTCCTGGTCGAGACGATGGGGCGCAACTGTGGCTACCTGGCATTGGTCGCTGGGATCATTGGCGGCGCTGAGATGGTGCTGGTCCCTGAGAAAGAGACCACGGTGGAACAAGTCGCCAAGGAGGTCGAGGACGCTTATTTGCGGGGCAAAGCCCATGCCATTATTGTGGTTGCCGAGGGATCGCCGATCAAATGCCGTGCATTGAAAGAAGCGCTCGATGAATTGGACGTGGGCTTCAACACCCGGGTGACCATTTTGGGCCACATCCAGCGCGGCGGCCGGCCATCGGCCTTTGACCGGCTGCTGGCTACCCGCTTGGGTGTGCATGCGGCGGAATTGCTGGCCAAGGGCGAAAGTGATGTAATGGTCGGGCTGCAAGGCCAGGAAATAGCCAGCGTGCCTCTGGAGGAAGTGGTCAGTCGCCGGCGTGCCGTCAATCCCGAATACTTCGAGATGGCGCATGTCCTGGCGCTGTAAATCAATCTCTCGCAAGGACGGGTGAGTTTAAAGCGAACGAGGAGGCTAAGGGCCTCCCCGTTTTGGATTCCTTTTTTAATTCCAGTGGTGGCCTAGTAAAGGAACATCGGCTTGCCGCGCGCTTGGCGCAGTTTGGGCCGGTATTTCTCGATGTCGTACAACTCGTCGACGTCCACCTTGCGGGCCCCTTTCTTGGGCGTATCCGCCGGGACGTAGGTGTACAGGCCATCTTGCAAGGCGATCATCTGCCCGAAGTTGCCGCGCGTGATCAGGTCCATCGCCATGTTTGCGAAGGTCACCGCTGCCATCAAGTCCAGCGAATCGGGGGCGCCGCTGCGCATCAGGTAGGCCAATTGTTGGTAGATGGTGTTGATACCGGTGATCTCTCTGATTGCCCCGGCTGTGAGCATGCCGATTCCGCCCAGCTTCTTGTGCCCGAACATATCTGGATCGCCATACTGCACGATCTCGCCATCGATGAAGCGCGCTCCCTCCGAGATCACCACCATGGCGTAGTGGCTGGGGTTGTTCTTGCGGTCTTCGAGCAGCAGTTTGGCGAGTTTCTCGACGTCGAAGGGCACCTCGGAGATCAGCGCCCGGTCGACTCCTGCCAAATAAGCGGAGATCAGCGCCGTTTGGCCCGAGTTGCGCCCGAACAGCTCGATCACGGCGATGCGCTCGTGGGAGCCGGCAGGCGTGCGCAATTGGTGGATGAACTGCACGCTGCGGGTGATGGCGGTCGAGAAGCCCAGGCAGTAATCCGTGCCGTAGACGTCGTTATCCATCGTCTTAGGGATGGCGACGATTGGGAAATTCTCCTTGTGCAAGCGTGCGCCGTACCCCAGCGTATCGTCGCCGCCGATCGGCACCAGCACGTCGATCTCCAGTTGCGCGAGGACCTTGAGGATGTGCTCGGTGAGGTCCAGCGGTTCCTCAGAGTCTTCATCGAAATCGCTGCCCCGCAGGAATTCGGGCACCGCCTTGGGGCTCAATTTGCCGGGATTCGTGCGGCTGGTGTGCAGGAAGGTGCCACCCGTGCGGTCGATCGTGCGGGTGTTCTGCTTATCTAGAGGGATCACGCTCAGGTACTGGCTGGTCGGGTCATCCGGATCGATGTTCAACGGCCCCCACCACCCTCGCCGGAAGCCGATCACCTCGTGCCCCTCATCGACGGCCCGGTAGACCAGCGCTTTCACGCAAGGGTTGAGGCCGGGCACATCGCCTCCGCCAGTTAAAATGCCGATTCTCATTGCTTGCTCCTTGCTCTTGGTATTGTTGAGAATAATTCCATTAGATCCAGGTTGGCTCCTCGTAGGTGCCAAAAACCTCTTTCATCACGTCGACGACCTCACCCAGGGTTCCGTAGGCCTTCACCGCTTCCAGGATGTACGGCATGGTGTTCTCGGTGCCCTGGCAGGCGATGCGCAGCTTATCCAGCGCCTGTCCCAAGCGCCCGTTGTCGCGCTCTTTGCGCAACTTCTCAAGCCGCTTGGTCTGTCTCTGGAAGCCTCGCGGGTCCATTTCCAGGATCGGGATTTTGTATTCGCCTTGATCGTTGTAAGCGTTCACGCCCACGATCTTGCGGATGTTCTTGTCGGTTTCAAGCTGGTAGCGGTAGGCTGCTTCGGCGATCTCGCGCTGGAAGAAGCCCTTTTCTATTGCCGGTAACACGCCCCCAAGCTCTTCAATGCGCTTGAAATAATCGTAGGCCTGGGCTTCGATACGGTCGGTTTGGGCTTCCACGAAGAAGGCCCCACCCAACGGGTCGATGGTGTTGCTCACGCCCGATTCCTCCGCCAGGATCTGCTGCGTGCGCAATGCGATGGTGGCGGCATGCTCGGAGGGCAGCGCCAGGGCCTCGTCCATGCTGTTTGTGTGCAGGGATTGGGTGCCACCCAGCACGGCCGCCAGGGCTTGAACGGCCACGCGCACGATGTTGTTTTCCGGCTGCTGGGCGGTTAGCGAGACGCCTGCCGTCTGGGTGTGGAAGCGCATCAGCCAGGAGCGCGGGTCTTTGGCCTTGAAAGTCTGGCGCATCTCGCGCGCCCATATGCGGCGCGCGGCGCGGTATTTGGCGATCTCCTCGAAGAAATCATTGTGGGCATTGAAGAAGAAGGACAGCCGCGGGGCGAAGGTATCGATCTGCATGCCGCGCGCCAGCGACCAGCGCACGTATTCCATTCCATCGACCAGGGTGAAAGCCAGTTCCTGGGCCGCCGTCGAGCCGGCCTCCCGGATGTGATAGCCGGAGATGCTGATCGTGTTCCATTGCGGCACTTGCTGGCTGCCGTATTCAATCGTATCCACCACCAGGCGCATGGAAGGCTCTGGAGGGAAAATGTATTCTTTCTGGGCGATATATTCTTTGAGGATGTCGTTCTGGGTCGTGCCGCGCAACTGATCGGGGCGCACGCCCTGCTTCTCAGCGGCGGCGATGTACATCGCCCAAATGATGGCGGCCGGGGAGTTGATCGTCATGCTGGTGGAGACCTTGTCGAGCGGGATATCCTCCAGTAGGATCTCCATTTCCCTCAGCGACGATACCGCTACCCCGCATGTGCCAAACTCTCCTACTGCTTCGGGAGCATCGCTGTCGTAGCCCATCAAGGTGGGGAGGTCGAAGGCGATGGACAGGCCGGTTTGGCCTTGATCGAGCAAATACTTGAAGCGCTGGTTGGTCTCCTCAGCGGTGCCGAAGCCGGCGAACATGCGCATCGTCCACAGCTTGCCGCGGTGCATGGTGGGGTGGATGCCGCGCGTGTAGGGATACTCGCCGGGCATGCCTAGATCCGCTGTGTAGTCGAGGTCGGCGACATCCAGCGGGCTGTACAGCCTTTGGATTGGCTCCGATGAGGTAGTGATGAACTCCTCGCGGCGCTCGGGGAATTGTGCCATGCTTTGCTGCAGCGTGGTCTCCTCCCATTTCTCCTTGGCGCGGCGCAGTTCTTCAAGTTTTTCTGGATCGTACAATGAATTCCTCCATACACCAATGTGAAAGTTGCTCGTCGGCCTGAGCTGAGAACCGTTAATCCTACAGATTATAACATTACCGTGGTCTGGCTTCGCAGAGCGCCATTCCGTTGACGCTCGATAGTGCGCGTGGTAGAATTCCCCGCGTTCGCTGAACGAACGCCCCCATCGTCTAGCGGCCTAGGACGCGGCCCTCTCAAGGCCGAAACCGGGGTTCGATTCCCCGTGGGGGCACACTCAAAAGCGCCTGAAGAGGCGCTTTTTTCGATTTTTGGGAAACAAAAATGTTGGGAGGCGTGTAAAGCCTGAGAGACCAACTGGGTGGTTTCTCATTTTTTGCAGTATGATATATGTGAATCGATAATCTGTGTTTAGCCAGCGGTCTGATCCAATGACCCGGGAGGCGCAATGAATACGATCGCTCGACTCACACGTTCGATAACCGCGTTCCTCGCCGGGTTGGCGACAGCACTGATTGTTTTCGGTTTGACCCTCGCCCTGCTTTGGGCTTTACCCCTTGAGTGCACCATCAGCTATAAATTGCTTGCCGCGTTGATCAGCACAGTTCCGGCTTTTCTTGTGGCCGGGATGGTGGTGTCCTTTCTCGTAATTGGAAATGGCCTTGGCCATAGCGCCGTGTTTGGATTCTCGTTCGGCTTGTTGAGCTTCTGCTACCTCCTGGGTTTCGAATGGACTGTTTTAGGCCTGGCCTGCATTTCAAGTTTTATCTCCTTGTTAGGAGGACTGGCGGCTAAGGCCTGGCGAGATCGGCGAACAGGTCAGGATGCACCATCTGCTTGACCGCTTATATGCTCTCACATCCCACTGTGCTATAATTCACAAAATGCTCCGGTTGCAGTCAGGGGGGAGCCTCGCAGCTCTCAATGCACTTGCAGCGTTCATCGTTTCCTCTTCCCACTGCATGTTTCCCATATCAACATCATAGCTGATCCAACGCCACCTCGCAGCAGTGTACAGCCATACACTGCTGAGCTTTTACCTAAGACCTGGTATGTTGGTAAAGGAAGAGAATCATGAAGAGAGCGCTGACCTTCACATTATGTCTTGCAGCCGTATTTGCGGCTTTCTCGCTTTCACCCAACCCCACCTACGCCGCCGATGAAACCTATTATTATGATTTCATCGCCAATCCCTACGACGCCACCTGGTCATCCGGGGCGGGCATACTGCCGTTTCCCGGAGCTACTGATGATGAGCGCGGCTTTGCTCTCATCCGGCAGGATATTCTCCTGGAGGATGGCAACACCTATCCCCGAGTGCTGCAGATGCACCCGCAGTGGATCTCTAGTGGCTGGATCAGAGGAACCTATCCCCAGATCACAGTCATGCCTGGGGCGGAGCTGCACATCGGTGTGGGGTTCATCGATGGCGCCACTGGGACGGATGGCGTCACCTTTGGCGTTTATTTCCGCGAGTCCGGAACCGCTGGGCCATCCAGGTTGGTCACCAACGTTCACGCCTCTTATGATGGAGATATCGACCGGGCAGTGATTTCTCTGGATGCTTACGTCGGCAAGACCGGGACGTTCAGGCTCTCGGTTAACGCCGGTGACTCCTCAGCCAAGGATTGGGCCGTTTGGACGCAAGCGGAGATCATGCCACAAGAGACCGTTGTAATAACCAGTTGTCCCACGCAAGACGCCACGGTGGGTGAGAGCTATTCCTACCAAATGCAGGCCGTTGGCGGCAATCCGCCCTATCATTGGACGGTCAGCGAGCGCATGCTCCCCCCTGGCCTCACGCTGGATAGCGATACCGGGCTTATCTCTGGGACTCCAACATATTCGGGTACCTGGTCGTTCAGCATCGAGGCTTATGACTCCACTGAGCTGGATGGGCCTCAATTCAGCGAACCCAAGGATTGCTACATCCAAGTATCCGAGGCGGGGACGCCCCAACCAACGCCTGAGGAATTCGATTTCGGAGTTACAGTTGTATCGCCCTCGCTCACCCTCAATCTGGACCCATTGATCTCGGGTGAGGCGACTTCCGTGGAAATTTCCACTGCCGTAAATGTGGTGGTGACCAGCGGTGTTGCGGAGAGGGTCTACCTGTCTCTCACCGGCTTGCCCACCGGTATTGGGGGCTACTGCTTGCCATCGGAGGGACTGCCCATCCTCTCCTCCCAATGCGCTTTTGACGCCACCTACGCCGCTCTTAGCGCAGGCATTCTTCCGCCCTCGGGTGATTATGAGGTCGCCCTCACGGTGACGGGGGGCGGGAAAACCAAGACGCAGGCGCTGACCTTGCACGTTGTCAGGGTGGCTTCCGATGACCTTGAGCTTGTTTCCATCGAGCCGGTGCAAACAGTCTACGGCGCGCCGCTGGTCAAGGAGAAAGGAACCAGTTTCAGGGTGCGGGTGGTGTCCACCTTTGCCGATCCGGTGGAGGCGACTTTCTTGCTGGATTTGCCCGATAGCCAGTGGGATACCAGCCCACCTCTTCCACTTCCAACCTTGCTGCCCTCCGATTGGCAATATCCGGATACCTGGGGGCCTGTGGTAATCCTGCCTGGGGAGAACGAGTTCATGTTGCCGCTCGTCCCTGCTGGCGGGGAAGACGACCTGTTTGACGAAGATCGCAACCCGGCAGGCATGATTGAGGGGGGATGCGCCACGCTTCCCGAAGGCTACACTGGCCTGGAGCTCTGCCGCCCAGATGTTAGGTATGTCCCCAGGCCGATAAGCGTGGAACCGGCGAGCTTCACGGTGACTGTGGACCCGGGCAATGTGGTCGCGGAGACTGATGAGACCAACAACAGCTTACACGATAGCTATGCAGTCGTGCCGACAAGGGAGTGGAATTTCCTTTTCTATCCCGTTTACACTTACGGGAATGACTGCATGCCCAATCTTGATTTCGTCGAGTCCACGGCCAAGCTGCAATTGCAGTATTTGCTGGCCAATTTCCCGATTGCCGATACCAAGATAAGCTATTCCATTGCACCCAGCATTTACTCAGAGCCCTGCAGTTCTGGCGCTACAACGACCTGCGGTTACACGGTCACCTGGGATGAACGGATTCTGGATCCTGCCCCCGACGATTATTTTTATGAGGACAGGGGTACCTTCCTGAGGCGGATCGCCCGTATGGCGGGATTGGAAGGCTACAACTTCGCCGTCGCAGTGGGCTGCGACTGTGGCGGCGGGGCATCGGGGATAGGTTCGGCGGTTGTCATCGGTGAATGTGCCGGGGGGCATAGCATCGTTTTGGCTCATGAGTTCAACCATGCTGTCACTGGCATGGGGGATATCTATTCGTTGGATTGCTTGGTTTCCTGGGATGAGGCCTACTGTGAATATCCCGACGGCACGCGCCAATACTGTTGCTACGTGGATGCCGATAAGCAGGACGGCTATGTGGGCCCCTACTGTACACTGGACGCAGATGGCGTGCTCGATTGTTCTGAGGACCGCACTAAGGATTGTGTGTGCAGCTGTGACTGCTCTATTTACGACAAGAGCAGGTCTGAGCATCCTGAATGCGCCACGCTTCCGATTTGTGATGCGGCCTGCTGTTGGAATGAGTGTGCAGCCAGTTGTTCTGGCGCGACCATCCATAGTGGGCCTGATGGAAGGATAAGGCATCCCGCCTCAGAGGGTTTCTGGGTGAATCGCTGGATCGCAACCGATGCAAACATGAACTACTTCATGGACATTTCTTTTCCCGGCGGCACATCTTTCCCGCATTACTGGATGCGGTATGCCAACACACACGATCACTGCGGTGATGCTATTTTCCGTGATGGTTATATCAACCTGCTCAATAGCGTAAGGTTCGTTGATTGGGAAGACCCCCAGGGATTGCTTGTCAGCGGGACGATCAACCAAGATGGAACAGCAGCCCTCGATCCCTTCATCTATCTGGAGGAAACCTATTTGGATATCTATCCGAATGGGGAGGGGGACTACTATATCGCTTTGCTGGATGAGAACGGAGACCTTCTGAGCAAGACGGGTTTCTTTGTTTCGTTCTATATGCCCGATCCTAATGGCGGCCCTGTGGATGAGATTGGCTTCAGCTACGTTGTGGAGTGGGTCTCGGGGGCCCAAAGGATAGAGCTGCAAGACGAGGCCGGGCAAGCGTTGGCGAGCAGGGATGTCTCGCCCAACGCCCCGGAAATCACCTTGCTATCCCCTAACGGGGGAGAGGTGATAGCTAAAGGTGAGCAGCTAGCCATAAGCTGGCAGGCCAGCGATCAAGACGGGGATGCGCTTTCTTACTCGCTTTCACTGAGCATGGATGAGGGTGAGACCTGGGTCCCGCTGGCGATCGACATATTTGATACGGAATACTTGCTCGAAACCGCTGCGCTGGCGGAAGGCAGCTATCTCGTGAAGGTGAGAGCCACGGATGGTGTCAACACGGCCGTGGACGCTTCGGACGAGAGCTTCAGCATTGAAGTTGGGGCAGGACAGCCTGATGACAAATCCACTCAGCCTGGAGAAGAAGAACCCGCGCAAGTTCCGAAGACCTATTTGATTGTGGGGCTCGTTATTGTGGTAGTTGTCGGCCTGACGCTGCTGGGCTTCTTGGCGCTGATGTGGTTCAGGCAAGGGAGGGGAGGGCAATAGGGGTAGTTTGCTCCAGTTTTGACGAGGTGCAACAAAAGAATGCCTGACTGGGTATGTATATCTCCCAGTCAGGCGTAGTTTTTGCGTGGCGAGATCAGGTTGTCAATCGAGGGTGAGGCTATTCGAACCCTGCCATGAAGGCCAATCCCGCCGTGCCGGGTCCCAAGTGCACACCAACTGCCGGGGTGACATCAGAGATGAGCATTTTAATTGGGTTCACCTTTGCCTTTGCCAGTTCGAGCAGTTTGTGTGCTGTCTCTGCGGCGTTGGCGTGCAAGGCTGCCAGATGCACGGGCTTGCGGCCGGCGATGCGCTCTTCAACGAGCTCCGCTAAGCGGGTGAGCGCCTTGCTATGCGTGCGCACGCGTTCCAAACCCTCAAATGCCCCATCCACGATCTCCATAATCGGTTTGAAGTTCAAGGCTGTGCCCAGGAAACGCTCGGCGCCGCCGATCCGGCCGCCGCGATGCAGGAACTCCAGGGTGTCCGCCATCAGGAAGATCCCGGTGTGCTTCAAGCCCTCTTCAACGATGGCCTTGCATTTTGCCAGGTTGGCACCCTGAGCGGCGGCCTCGGCCGCTTTGATGATCGGCCAGCCGGCTCCCATCGAGCCAGTCAGCGAGTCCACAACTTCGATGTTGGCGTCTGGCAGCGCGGCCTTGGCCTGCTCTGCGGAATTCACTGTCCCCGATAGTTTGCTGGAAATGACCACCGTTAGGATGTCGTAGCCCTGTGCGGCAAGCTCCTCATATACTTCCTGGAAGGCCTTGGGTGTGGCCTGGGAGGTGGTGGGCATTTTCTTGGCGGTCTCCAGCCGCTCGTAGAATTCTTGCGGTTGGATGTCGATCCCATCGGTGAGGATATCATCTTCCCAGTGGATAGTTGCGTGAGCGACGCGGATAACGTATTTCTCCATGTACTCACGGGGAAGATTGGTGGTACTGTCGGTGACTATCGCTACTTTTGACATGCCATTACTCTCCTTTTCCTCGCAGCCTGGGATCGAGAATCCCGCAGTGAGCTTCAATTATACAGCCTAAAATGCCCGTCAGAGGGGAGGAATGAGGGTACGACAGCCAGAGTGCGAGGGTGATTGGCACGCTGCTTGCTACCTCGATATTGTGCCTCTTTGTTCCTTCTATACGCCATTGTGCCACCGGCTGCGGGAGGCGGGCAGGTTGCACCCTTGATGGATGCCTGGGTTTTGCTTCGCTTGCGCCTCTCGCGGGGCTGGTGTAAGATGATGCCATGGATCGGATGATCTTGATCGCCAAGCGCGTTTTCGTCGTCGTTGGCCTGGTCTTGCTGGTGCTGCTGGTCATGGATTTCAACAGTCGCATGGCCGAGCTTTCGCGCCTCACTTCCCAGCGCGAGCGCATGGGCTTACAGCTTACCGGCTTGGTTGAGACCCAGGTCTATTTGGATACCCAGATCGTCTACGCCACTTCCGACGCGGCGGTGGAAGCCTGGGCACGCGAAGAGGCCCGTTGGGTGCGGCAAGGCGACTATCCGATCATCCCCATCGCCCCGGAGGGGGTCACGCCCGAGCCTGTAATGGCCACGACGCCCACGCCACAGCCTTTGAGCAATTGGGAGGTGTGGCTGCAGTGGCTTTCGGGCTCCACTCCTTGACGCTGCCTGATCGGCATGCTATAATGCCCATCCGCCCACTTGGGCAATCGACGCGGGGTGGAGCAGTGGCAGCTCGTCGGGCTCATAACCCGAAGGTCCCAGGTTCGAGTCCTGGCCCCGCTACTAAAAAAAGCGGCTTTGCCGCTTTTTTGTTTAACCGTTTCCAACTGATGGTGGTGTTGGGTGATTTTCTCAGCCATCTGATTCCTGTGAAAATCTGGGGAGTTTACCAAACCAGGGTCTATAAACTGCATAATTTCGCTTGACACGGTCAGAGCATTGTGTAAAATGGCAGTGACTATTACGACTATTACGGTCATAAGGAAACAAACATGCCCAAGGCATTTTTGGATCACGAAAAAGATGTTATTCGCTCGCAATTGCGTGCGAAGGGCGAGAAGCTCTTTGAAAAGCAAGGGCTGAGAAAAACCACCGTGGATGAGCTGGCTAGGGCTGCGGGGATATCTAAAGGCGCGTTCTATCTATTCTTTGAATCAAAAGAAGAATTGTATCTTGAGATCCTGGAGCAGATCGAGACAGAGGTCCAAACCAGCATCCTTGAGTTCACCATTCACCCTCAAGCCGACGCGCATGAAAGTGTGAGGGATATGCTCAAAGTTTTTTTTCTTACAAGGGATGCATTTCCTCTGTTGAAAAGATTCGGCAAATCCGATTTTGACTATCTCGTGCGCAAGATTCCCCCCGAGCGCGTTCAGCAACACGCCAACAAGGATGAGGATTTCACGGTGCAATTTATTCAGAAGATCGAACGTGAAGGAATAACTGTTACGACTTCACCGAGGGGCATTGGCAACCTCATTAAGAGCCTGTTCTTTGTGGGATTGCGTCGCGATGATTTTGGCGAGCACGCTTACGAAGAGCTAATGGATGTGTTGATCGATCTTGTCGCTGGGTATGTGGCTGGAGAATACGATGGATTACGCAATTGAAACAAATCATCTTTCGAAATCCTTCGGTGACGTTCAGGCCGTAAACGATGTCAGCTTGCGTGTGAAACGGGGTGAAATCTACGGTTTTCTTGGCCTTAATGGGGCGGGGAAGACGACCACTATTCGCGCGTTGCTAGGGATGGTTCGCCCGAGCGCGGGGGAGGTCAAAATCCTGGGGCAGGCGGTAGGACCTCATGGTCGTAGTCCCTGGGATCGTGTCGGTTATCTGGTCGAGGATGCCACGGCGTACCCTGATCTAACTGTTAGCGAAAATCTTGATATCGCCCGACGCTTGCATGGGATCAAGGATCGCCGGGTGACAGATGTAGCCATGGAAAGACTCGCTATCGGTCCTTACGCTGACCGCAAAGCGGGCACGCTCTCCAGCGGCAATCTCCAGCGCCTCGCATTGGCACGCGCCATGTTCCACAAACCGGATTTGCTGATCCTTGATGAACCTGCCAAGGGGCTTGATCCTGCCGGTGTGGTAGAAATCCGCGAATTGCTTGCAGATCTGGCACATAAGCAAGATGTGACTGTCTTCATGTCCAGCCACATTCTGACCGAGGTAGATCGCCTCGCCACACATATCGGTATCATCCATCAGGGCCATCTTATTGAAGACCTGGATAAGGAAAGGCTCGACCACTTCCGAGGACGGCGTCTAGAAGTTAAGGCACGCGATCTTGACAGAGCCCGCGCAGTCCTGACCGAGGCGGGTTATACAGTCACCCTGAATGAGCAACAGGCGACCATTATCCTATCTGAACCAGGCGCCATCGAAAGGCCTGAAGAGATCGCAACTTTACTGGTTAGCCAGGATACCCCTCCTACAAGACTGGCTGTTGAGCATCAAAATCTCGAAGAACATTTCATGCAGTTAACAGGAGCAATGCAATGAATACTTTCCTTTCTGCTTTATGGGCAGAAGCACTTAAAGCCCGTCGCTCGCGTGTGCCCTTGCTAACTGCCATTGGGTTTTCTCTGGCTCCCCTCGTCGGCGGATTGTTTATGATTATCTTGAAAGATCCCGAAGCAGCGCGGGAAATAGGGTTGATTGGAACGAAGGCCCAGCTCACCGTAGGTGTGGCGGAGTGGTCTACTATGTTTAATCTGCTCTCACAGGCAACTGCGATCGGTGGGGCGATCGGGTTTGCCATCATTGCTGCATGGGTTTTCGGTCGCGAATTCTCAGACCGCACTGCCAAGGATTTGCTTGCTCTGCCGACATCAAGGGAAACGATTGTCGCTGCGAAACTGATCGTGATCGTAATCTGGTCGTTTGCTTTGACTTTGCTCAACTATGGCCTGGGGCTTATAGTGGGCAAACTGGTGGTCATCCCAGGCTGGTCGTTAGAATTGTTGCAATCTGCAACTGTGGACATTTTCGGGGCCGCTGTATTGACCATCGCCCTGTTGCCTTACGTGGCTCTCATCGCCAGCGCTGGGCGCGGCTATATGCCACCGTTCGGTTGGGCGATTTTCACCGTCTTCCTCTCCCAAATCGCCATAGCTGCCGGTTGGGGCGACTACTTCCCATGGGCTATCGCGGGGTTGTTCAGTGGGGCGGCAGGCCCCCGTTCCGAACTGCTAGGATTCCACAGTTATGTGGTCATTGCTCTCACGAGCATTGTGGGGCTCATCGGCGTCTTTGGGTGGTGGCGTAGCGCCGATCAGGCGCAGTGAAGCGCGCCGAGTCCAACTCCCCCTGCCCACTTGGGCAATCGACGCGGGGTGGAGCAGTGGCAGCTCGTCGGGCTCATAACCCGAAGGTCCCAGGTTCGAGTCCTGGCCCCGCTACTGAAAAAAGGCGCTCTTTAGCGCCTTTTTGTTTGGATTCAAGCGGAATCAACAGCTAAACCTAAGGCCTGCAGGTTATAAACCATATCAAGTTGGGGCAGATGTAGGAATTTTAGATCATCGAGTCGACTTCAATACTTCGCCATTACCCTAAACGGCGCAGTTTGCGAACTGAAAAGGTACTCCCAATCAGAACAGCAACACTTGCAAAGGCGAGCAGCGTAATCAGTACTTGCCAGAAATCTAGCGGCCAAGTGTTAAAAAGCACTAGGTCGCGGACAGGATCTACGGCGTAAGTGTTTGGAAACAGCCAGGCAACCCAGGTAACACTTTCTTCATTAGCACGGACCATTGAAAGACCGCCACCGATAAAGAAAATGATCATTGCACCAAGAATCGATCCAACTGCCCCTGACATATAGTTGCGAGCCACAAGCCCCAAAGCCAAAGCGACTTGAGTCCAAAAGATGGCTGTCAAACCGGCTAACACCCATACTGCCCACAAGTATCCGCTGGGCCAAAATCCTAACCACACCCGAATGATAACCAGGAAAATTGTGCCGGTCACTAAGCCAAATAATAGGGCCAAAACCGTCTTTGGGAGTAACACCCACCCCAATGAACGTGGCGAGAGACCAAACTCAAGGGTGACCTTACCTATTTGTGCTTTGTAGGTCAGAATGAACATATTGAAGATACTGCCTAATGTGACTGACAATAGCACGATGCCAACCGAAATGATCGATACCCAATCGACCATTTCTGGCAAAGGATATGTTTCCGCCCTTGATAACGGCGGGGTCGGTTGTCCAATGGTTTGATAAAACTGCCACAGCACCTCGGCAGAATAAATACGGTGATTCTTGGCCCTATCATCGTTGTAATTCATGAAATACATATCGATCTCAGGCTGATCCCCTGCCTCAATCCTTGCCGAGAAATCTTCCGGGATTACCCAAATGCCCTCAATGCGGTATTCCTCAAAAGCTTGCCAGGCCTGTACTTCATCCATTTTTTGGACAGCATAATAGGGTGCTTGATCCAACGGGGATATGACCTCTTCGAAAGTATCCACTAGCACTTGGCCGTACTCTCCCTGGTCGTCATTGACGACAGCAATTTTAAAGCTCAAGCGTCCACCAAACAGCAGTGCAAAGGCAATCAAAATAAAGAGGCAGGGGATAACGCCGCCTAAAGCCGTAATGGGGTCATGCTTCCACACATTGAATTCGGTTTTGAATAATATCCATAAGCGTTTCATGGTTTACCTCTGCATGCTTGTTACGCGCTGGCGGTAGACTATTGCAAGCATCACAAGAAGTACCAGGCAATATCCAGCAAGTTGTAGCTTGGCTGCGGTTGGATTGGGGGCAACCTCCCGTCCAAAGTAGAAATAGGGAAATAACATCTCGATGATCGGCGTATTGGGGATCAGGCGGCTGATACGTTCAAAGATTGGTGAAAAACCAGCCGCCAATCCAAATCCACTACCCACGAGCCAGAATACGAAAGCACTGGCCAACCCGACCAGAAAAGACGGCAGGCTGCTGCGTGTT